>CERC01002763.1_pt1 | contig 156566 bp, 152 predicted proteins | sample 530921 | NCBI WGS metagenome assembly CERC01 (sample SAMEA2621099, study PRJEB7988) | marine metagenome | isolation source: saline water (ENVO:00002010), including
TTCATCTTAAAGATACTCGACTTACTGCTTTTACATAGATGCTATAAAAAATAGCGCAAGCCTTTGCTTACACTAAGGTTTGGGCATTTTTGGAAAGTCGCCAAATTTTTAAATTTGACGATTTCCAATAAAAAAGATAAATAATAAAATTTAAAAATTCGGCTTGTGTTTAATCCGAAAAGTAACAGCTTATTTTCAGCGCTACTTTTCATATACGGAGCCGTTAGCTCTAATTATAAAAATCTTCACGACATTAAAAATCGTAATTTGGATTTCAATAATGGTTTTCTTTATAGGCTGTAAAAATGAAATTAAATTTGACTCTGCCGAATGGAATAAAAATGGAGTGGATTGGCAAATAACGGAATATAGAGAAAAAATGGTTTCGGACTTAATAAAAAGCGACACTCTAATCGGACTTGATAAAATCAGCGTGATTGAAGTGCTCGGAAAACCTGAAATTGAAACAGAGAAAAAATTAAAATATTTAGTGCGTGAAAAATATGAACGGAACATTGACCCGGAATACATCAAATATTTATGGGTGATATTAGACGAAAATGGAATCGCAACTAAATGTTATGTGGAAAAAACAAAATAATTGAGCTAACAAAGCCTATAATTAATACGGTCTCGTGTCTTATTTGTGAGGTTCGTTTATTTTTATAATGTCGCTAAATCTGTTGTATTTCGCTTTGACTAGAAAAAAGAAAAAACAAAACAAAAAGATTTCGCTATGTGCGTGGTGGAAAGTAAACACTAGTATACTTCCTTACTTTTCATAGCTAAAGCGTAACCAAAAAACTCAATACAAATTTCTACCAATGAATAAACTTTCTACTCAGAACTTGAAACTTTTACCGAACCCAAGAGAACTTAAAAGTATTTGCAAGTCAATTTCTGCATTGGAAGCAATAATATGTCCAGAATGGGAATACAGGTATTATTCATATCAAAAAAATTGGAGTGAAACAGAAGAATGTTGCGAAATGCGAAATGGACAGGGCGATCAAATGTTGATTTTATTTAGCAACAATGGCACCTGTATAAATGGATTTGCTCACGAAAGTGAAATGAACGGGTGGAAAAATGTCAAAATTGAAGAGAAAAAGTCTGTTATAGAAAAACTCCTCGGCTCAAAAAAAGAAAACAAAACCGAACTGATCCAGGAAATCTCAAAAGAAGTTGTTAATGATTTACCAGAGGTATTTAATGAATTTATTTTCGGAGAACCTGTAAAAAGTATCGGAACGACTTTTTGTATTTGGCAAACAAACACCGACAAGAACTGGAAAACTGGCAAGGTTAATTTACCCGAAGATGACTACAAAGATGGCTCAAGTGATTTGCTTGAACTATTAGATGGTAAACCTATGACTTATAAGAATTGGGCAGAAGAATATTACGAAGAAAATTTTGAGGAGAACAAACTTAAGTTAGAACTTGTAGAAAAAATTTATACTGGAGATACAATAACTAAGGAATTGGTTCTTAGATTAAATCCGGAATTAGATGATTTGGAACAACTAAAATCTGATTTAGACGAAATCGGATATGAGCATAACATATAAAAAACAGTTGTCTATATTGTATAACCGCAATTATGACGGATTCGGCTACGTCCAAATATACTTGGAATTACAAATGCTATTACTAAATCGGAAATTAACGCATACAAAATCGTAGCTGACTATTATACAGGGTAGTGCATATTAAAACACCTAATTATATGATGAAAACCGACCTATTTAGAGTTGTGATCAAAATTTTTGGCATTTATTGCTTTATTAATTTTTTATTTCAGTTAATACCTACTTATTCTGTTTCTTGGGGCTTCGATTCATTTAATTTTTTTTTCAGTCTTATCCAATTCGTTACCATGGGACTAATTACATTTCTCTTGTTATTTAAAACGGATACCTTGATTAAAGTTTTTAGAATTGACAAAGGATTTGACAATAAAGTAATAGTCACAAAAGATGTAAACGCAAAGGGAATTTTTAAGTTTGCTTTAATAATAATTGGGCTTTTTATGATAGTTGACAACATTTCTCAGCTCTTAACCTTCTGTTATTTGGCTTTCAAAAATCAAATTTCCGTACTCGGTATTGCCCAAACGGAAGACGCCGTACTTAATCAATATTTGGACTATAATCGTTGGATTACTTCCGGATTAAATGTTTTGATTGGAATCATAATTTTGACCAATTTCAAGTGGATTTCAGAACTGTTCATGAAACAAGAAAAAAAACAATAGGTAACATCGTGCTTTGATTATTGATGGTAAAATTTCTAATCGGAAATCCATGCCTTAAAAAAATTCGTTTTATGGAGAAATACTTGCGGACATAAGCACAAAATGATGCCAAACAAAGATTTACAAGCTATCATAAAATAATGAACTACCAAACATTTCAACCACATCAAGATTTGGAAGCTTTGGTAAGTTGTTATTGGACTTTGGAAATTCCTGCGGAATATAGTGCAGAAAGACAGCGCATAGTACCAGATGGTTGTATTGAAATGGCGTTTATTCTTGGCGATGATATTAAACGCTATACTTCGCAAGATGAATTTATACTACAACCGCGTGCCATGGTACTGGGGCAAACCCTAACACCCTTTTTTATTGAACCAACGGGCTATGTAAATACTTTTGCCATACGTTTCTACCCTTATGGCTTTGCCAATTTTGTTACTACACCCATTGAACAGTTGGCAAATAAAGAAACCCCGCTAACCTCACTTTTTGAAGCTTCCATTGTTAATGAACTGGAGCGCAGCATTATTAATGCAGAAGACACAAAACAACGCATTGCAGTTATTGAAAAATTCCTTTTAGAAAGGTTGAATGAACAATCCACCATTGATACTATTGTAAAGCAAACCGTAGATGCACTATTAACCTCAAACGGTACTGCGACTATTACCACCATTCTCAAGGAGGATTTGTCCAAAAGAAGACAATTGGAAAGAAATTTTAAAAAGCAGATTGGCGTTAGCCCTAAACAATTGGGCAAGGTCATACGATTGCAATCGGCATTAAAAATGCTACTGAACAAAGAAACGGACAGCCTTACCAAAATTGCCTATGAAAGCGACTATTTTGACCAAGCCCATTTTAATAAGGATTTTAAGGAGTTTACCGGCATTAGTCCCACAGCATTCTTAAGAAATGAACAAATGGTACTCTCTACCTTGTTCTATAAATAGCCTGCGTGTCGCATTTTTACAATTTTTTAGTTGAATACTATTTCATATTTGTATTTTACCTGTAAACACTACAAATGAAAAAGGCAATACTATTAGGTGCGGTATTATTTACTTTTTGGGGAATTAACTGCAATGCTCAAGACAAAGTAATGGATACGCATACCACTGAAAGCAAAAGCAATATGAAAAGTTTTATTTCCATTTTTGAAATTCCGGCTACGGATATTACTAGGGCGGTAAATTTTTACCAAGCTATTTTGGACATAGAAATTGAAAAGATGGAATTTCCGGAAATGCAAATGGGTATATTCCCCTATGAAAATCAAATGGTCACTGGAGTTATCATGAAAGCGGAAGGTTATACCCCTTCTGCAAACGGAATAACCATTTATTTGAATGGTGGTGATAACTTACAATCCATACTCGACAAAGTCGAAATCAATGGTGGCGAAATTATGGTGCCAAAATCGCTTCATGCAGACGAAAGCGGTTATTACGCCATATTCCTGGACTCTGAAGGCAATAAAATGGGTCTGCATTCACCAAACTAAATGAAAAACCAAGCACTAATTGCTGTAGCGCTTGGTTTTTCTATTCTTAAAAAAGACTTCTACTCTACCGTATAACTTACCTTGTTGGTTTCCGTTACCCTAAAATAGCCATGGGCATAATTATCTGGGTTGGTCGTATTTATGCAATTGCCACGAACATCTACCGGTGTAGCTTCAAAAATACCTACGCCGCCAATTTGGTCTATAACAATATCCATGTAATTATAGTAAGCTCTAGAAATACCGTTCATGGTAATGTTTACCACATCACCTGGTTGTAACGGTTGTATATCACCTTCCTCATCATCATCGATCTCATACCACCAGTCCACTTCGTTCCCGTTTATAAACTCATCATCACCTGTTTCCAAAGTAGGTAACAGGTCTTGTGGTCGTTCAAACTTAAAAAGGTAATTATCGCCTTCGTCCTCAAAATCGGTAAATACAATATGTAATTCTATTGCCTCATCATCAAACCCATCTTCCGTATCTTGGTAGATTTCGGTAATATTGGGAACAGGATTCATAGTATCTTCAGCAACATACCGTTCACCATTATACACAATTTCCAAAGTATAGGTGGCAAACAATTGAGGTTGAAAGGCACTTGTGGTATAGGTGCCATCATTCTGATCGTTAAAACGAAAAACTTCTCCCGTAGCGTTATTGGTCACAGTAACTTCCGCACCCGTAACATTGGTACTTTGAGTGTCAAAAAAAGGTGTGGACGTACGTAACGTGATCACTTGGTCATTACCCATTGTTCCTTTTTCCCAGTCTAAGGAAGCTTCTACCACCAAACGTAAGGTATCTGTTTGTACGTCAACATCTATAACATCTGTACAACCCGTAAGAATAACGGTGAACAGGGCTACTATTGGTTTTATATAATTTTTCATCGTATTAAAATTTAAAGTTATAGGTAATGGATGGTACAATTCCGAAAATAGCGGTTCTGGTAGCCTCATTTGCCCCCGTTTCTATATTTTGGCCAAAGGATACAGAAGCAGCATTTTTACGATTATAGGCGTTATAAACACCTAGTACCCACTCCCCTTTTAATTTGGCATTTGGCTTTCTGTTGGGCTTATAATTGACCGACAGATCTAAACGATGATACGCAGGTAAGCGATCGGAATTTCTATCGGAATAACTAGCAATGGAAACGCCCTCATACTCATATTGACCATTAGGATACGTAACTGGTCTACCCGTTTGAAAGACCAAATTGGTGCCAAAACTCCATTTATCATTTAATTGATAAGACCCGGATATAGAGACATCATGCGTTCTATCATAAGGAGTGTTGTACCAATTACCGTCATTAATACCCAAACCACCGGCATTACCACCGGGAGTTCGCTGCTCTGACTTGGATAGCGTATAGGAGATCCACCCCGTAAATTTACCCTCGTTCTTACGGAATAAAAGCTCTAGTCCGTACGCCCTGGAATCCCCTTTTAATATTTCGGTTTCAATGGTATTCTGTCCAATAAGATCAGAACCATCTATATAATCGATTCTATTATCGGTATTCTTATAATAAATCTCAGCCTCCATGGAATATGCCTTGTTCTTAAAATTACGGAAGTAGCCCAAGGCATATTGATTGGATAATTGCGGGTCTATGTACTGACCGCTTGGTGTCCAAACATCTAATGGCGTAGCCGAAGAAGTGTTGGATAATAGATGTATGTATTGCGCCACCCTAGAAAAGCCAGCCTTTAAAGAAGAATTGTCATTTATAGTATATGCCAATGACGCCCTAGGCTCCAAATTACCAAAGGTCTTAATGGCGTCTCCCTTTTCGTATACCGTTTCACCAATAGCTTCACCACGTTCATAAATACCTAGGTCCTCATTATAGACTACCGGTTGATTATTGGCATACTCCGTCATGGGTTGACCACCAAGTCTAGAAAATGCACTGTAGCGCAAACCGTATTGTGCAGTCAGCTTCTCCGTTAATTTATGTTCCGCATTTACATACACTCCAGTTTCCAACGCCCTTTTCTTATCCAATACCAAAGGATTGACAGATGACGTTTCGGTCGTTGGAATAATTTCCCCGGGATCAAACTCATAGTGTATGCCGCTTGCTCCAAAATCTAGCTTAAAAGCATCACTGAAGTAATACTTTAAGTCATATTTTAGATTGTAATTGGTAATGGACGACACCCAATCGAACTCCGCAGAGGTAATACCCAGCTCATAGTCATACTTACTATAAATAGCGGACAGGTTAGAAAAAAGTTTATCATTAAAAATGTGGTTCCAACGCAGGTTAGCTGTTGAATTCCCATAAGAACTACTAAAATTCTCTCCCAGCTCAAAAGCATCGCGCCCAAAATAACCGGAAAGAAAAAGTCGGTTGTTCGTATTGATCTTATAATTCGTTTTTAAGTTTAGATCGTAAAAACTTACGCTATTATCTTCCCCCGCAGCTCTTAATAACAGATCGGCATAAGAACGACGACCAGCAATTAAAAAAGAACCTTTTTCTTTAAACAAAGGCGCTTCCAGTGCCAAACGGCTAGATATGATACCTATGCCGCCCGTTGCAGCAAACCGTTTACTGTTACCGTCTTTCTGCCTAACATCTAACACCGACGACACACGCCCACCATACCTTGCCGGTATACCACCTTTATACAGCTTTACATCTTTAATGGCATCTGCATTGAAGACCGAGAAAAAACCGAACATGTGAGAAGTATTATAAATGATAGCTTCATCCAACAGAACCAGGTTTTGGTCGCCTGCACCTCCACGTACGTGAAAACCGCCGGTACCTTCACCGTTATTGGTTACCCCCGGTAGCATTTGTAGCGATTTTAAAATATCCACTTCACCCAGAACCACCGGCATTTGCTTAACCGTTTCAATGTTCATTTTGAGGACGCTCATTTCCGGTTTTCGTAATACGGCAATTTCAGATTCCTCTGCCGTTACCTCTACTTCATCTAACTTGGTAGAAACTTCAGAAATTTCAAAATTGAAGTTTTGGTTTCTGTTCAGGTTTACATCTTGCTTAACATCACCATATCCCATGTAGGTAATTAGTAAACGATAAGATCCTTCTGGCGCGGTCAACGAATAAAATCCGTATTCATTGGTAACCACCCCAATACTTGTACCCTCTAAAAAGACAGATGCCCCAAAAAGAGTTTCTCCGTTGTCAATGTCGGTAATTTTACCACTAATGGTATAATTTTCTTGGGCATGCAATTGAATGCCCGCAAATAGTAACATAAGCACTGCCATACGTTTTAGCTGCCTTATGCACACTTGTTGTTTTTGTTTTTTAATCATGTTATTTATTTAATTGATTGATGAACATTACTAATTGACAACATAATTTGTAAAAGGTTGCACAGTAGATAAAGTTTTATCACAATGGTAACATTCGCCCCTTTAGATCGTACTAACTTACAAGTCTATTAGTTTCAAATAAATTGTAGCAAAATGCAACTATCTAAAAAATTGGTTGTCTTTATCATAGAAACCAATTTTAGAGTACAAATAACCACCTAAATTCATTGGAAACCGAAATTCGTTTTACGCATCGATCCCTTGTTGAGCGCAGCAAGACTGGCGATAGAACCTCGCAGTATCAACTGTACGAGCTCTATGTTGATGCCATGTACAACGTTAGTATGCGGTTTTTGGGAATTAAGGAAGATGCCGAAGATATTGTGCAAGATAGTTTTGTAGATGCTTTCAAAAACCTGGATAGGTTTAAATATGAGTCTTCTTTTGGTGCTTGGTTAAAACGTATTGTCATTAATAAGAGTATTAACCATTTAAAGGTAAAGCGGCTACCGCTTACCTCTATGGATGAGCATGAATACCACCTAACCTATGAAGTGGAGATTGAAAAAGTGGATGCCATGGATATTTTAAAAGTGAAATCTGGTATTGAAAAACTTCCATTAGGGTATAAGCAAATAATAAACCTATACCTATTGGAAGGATATGATCACAATGAGATTAGTGATGTCTTGGGCATAACCAAATCTACCTCAAAATCACAATATCACAGAGCAAAAAAGAAATTAGTAGAAATTATAAACGGATTGTAATGGATCAATTTGAAAAACATATACGGGATAATAAAGCGGTCTTTGATGATCACAAGGCAGACCGTGCAAAAATGTGGGCAAATATTGCAGCGCAATTAAACGAAAATCCACCAAAGATGGTACCACTCTGGAAATCGCCCATGGTACGTATTGCTGCCAGTATAGTAATTCTGCTGGGAATTACCGGAATTGTTGGGCTTACCTTCTTTGGCAACCCCAATACACCAACCCATTATGTCTCTAAGGAACTACAGGATATAGATATGCATTACAAAGGTTTGGTAACCTACCAAGTACAATTAGTGCAAAACAACAATCAATTAACAGCGGCAGATAAAGAAGAGTTTCTGTCATTTATGATAGAGCTTGATGCCGAATATGAGCAACTAAAATTTGAAATGCAGAACAATCTAGATAATGAACAGGTTTTGGCAGCCATTGTTTCCAATTATAGAAAGCGCATAGAACTCATTGAAAATCTATTGCAGCAGCTAAACGAATCTAAAATTAAAGAAGACGATTATGGATATACTTTGTAAAAAGCTTAAGCTTTTCGCCTTGGCGATGCTGCTTGGTTTTACAGCCTTGGCACAAGAAAAGGTATCTAAGGATATCTCTAAAACCTACCCTTTTACCAACGCAGGAGAGCTTCATTTGGAAAATAAATACGGTGATATCAATATCTACGGATGGGTCAAGAATGAAGTCTCCATCACCGTCAATATTACGGTGACCGATAAGAAAAGGGAAAACGCCCAAGAGCTCTTGAATAGAATAAAACCTGTAATAAGACATAGCGATAAATTAATATCCGTTAACTATGAAATAGCGGATAAGAACTCCGGATTTTTCTCTAACCTTTTTGAAAAAGCCAATCCGTTCGATTTTGACCGAAGCAATGTGCAAATTGATTATAAGGTTTACGTGCCCCAAAAAGTTGAACTAGAGGTCATCAATAAATTTGGCGATGTTTTTATTGAAGATTGGGTAGGTATATTAATGGCAGATGTACAGCATGGAGATATGTGGATAAGCGATAATTTGAACAAAGCGGATGTAAGCATCAAATATGGAAAGCTTAGGGCAAAAAATATCAATTATGCCAATATAGATATTACCAATGGCGGTTTGGATATGGACCATGCGAATACCATGAGACTTAATAGCAGCGGCAGCAACATAGAAATACACCAAGTAGAATCCCTTGAATTTTACTCTAATAAAGATGAAGTTGATATACGGGAGATAGGTACACTTTACGGCAATCTTAAATTTAGTAAACTACGCTTACATCGCCTTAAAAAGGATATTGATTTGAACTTAAAAATTTCAGATTTATGGGTAAAGAATATCCTTTCTGCAACGTCTAAAATAAGCTTGGAGCAGGAATCATCTGAAATACACATCAATGTTATTAACTTTCCACATGTCTTCTCTGCAACTTTAGAAGAAGGTTTGGTCAGATTGCCAAAATCATTTCATGACGTAGATTCCAAAATGTTGGACAAGGGCAAAAAGTTACGTGAAATAAAGGCGAAATATGGTAAAAAAGGACAAGGACATATTTCTATTTCAGGTAAAAAAGGGGTTGTTCTAATAAAAGAAATTTAATACATGTACCGTTACTACATGAAGATTGATGAAATGGTAAAACCGTACCATAACAAACCGTTAATTTGCATATTTGCCTTCTGAATAAGCTGATAAAATACTACTGTTAGGGGTTTTACAGTTTTGTGGAAAGTCAGAAAAATAAATACATTTTGGCAATCCGTTATCAAATGTAATACGAACAGATCCCCTACTGTTTCCACCAAAACCGGAATAGCTGTAATTAGCGCTAAGTTCTCTAGGTCTGCCTTGACTATCCTTAGTGGAAGAATACACATTTGTAATACTACCGGCAGTGTATTTATTAAATGCCCAAGTCTTTGCTTGGTCATATACCAAGTCATCTATTAATTTGTTGAAATTTTGTGCACCAGTTGGTCCGCCAGTTTTTTTCATGGTAGTATACTTGCTGGCTTGTTGCATTCTAATGGATGCCTTATTTCTTGCAAACAATTCTAAATTTTCATCGAACCGTTTTAAGGCTTCGCCATTACAAGCGTTCATCTGAAACAGTTTTACCATATCATTATTTAAACCTTTAGTTTTATGAATCATATCTACAGAATTCCCTATACTATTTGGGTTGGTAATCATATCCATCATGGTATTCAATCCTTTTGAACGTTGTATTTGATCCACTACGGCATAAGCATCATATAATTCTGGTTTGGCGTACAAACCACTACCAACCCAAGTATACTCTACGCATACTCTGCTAACAACATCTCCCCAGCCATTTTTTGTAACCTCCTCGGTCTTACAGACCTGATTCAAAATTTCAACTTTATCCGCTGGCAAATAGCGATCACAATTACCACCGTAGGCACGTAAATATTTATCGAAAATGGTTAAAAATATCATGTCATCTCTTTTAATCTCTAAATTTTCAAAATGACCACGATAAATATTGTCATAAAACTCGGCAAAGTATAGTCCATCTGTTTTCAGCTCAGCTTCGTCAAGAGCTGCAGAATCAAAATTTTGGGCGTCGTTACTGGAAAGAGAAACAAATAAAAGCCAGATTATACTAATAAGAAATAAACGGAAGATTTGAACAGATAATTTCATGGTTGTGAGTTATTTTAAAATGAAACAGTCTGAGGGAAAGGTAAATATATACAAAATGCGATTGACAATCAATAGATTGCAATCGCATTTATCAACATTTAAGAATGACTATTCTGAATATGCGCCAGAAGAATAGGTTAGTTCATAACTGTGCGTGTATACTTCAAAAACAATCCCGAAAGGGTCTTCAACATAACACATTTTATAGGGTTTGTCATTTGGGTAGTATGAACGTATAGGCATACGCTGTTTGCCTCCATGCGCCACAATTTTAGCGACCAAATCTTCTATATTTGGGTCTTGAATACAAAAATGAAATAATCCTGTATTAAACGGATTAAATTCCGGTGCTTCTTTAACCCCATGAGGAAAAGAGAACAATTCTACACCTATACCATCTGAGGTAGACATATGTGCAATTTCAAACTCTTCCCAGTCATCACCAAACACATCAATACACATTAAACCGATCGCTGTTTCTTTTTCTTTTTTAATTTTTGATGGTTTCATGATAACATACCAGCCCATTACTTCTGTGTAAAATTCCACCGCTTTCTTTAAGTCCGGTACTGTAATGCCAATATGCGAAAATGATTTTGGGTATTCTTTATTCTTATCCATAGTTCTAATTTTACTACAAAATAAATCTATATTTGCCTTATGGACAATAACTTACCTAAAAGTGCTATAGTTACCAAAAAGAGTAAAATATTGATTTTCAAATAATTAAATTTTAAATGAATACTAAAAAATATTGCCCGTTAGACCATACGATGAATCTAATTGGTACCAAATGGAAACCTATTGTACTTTTTCATTTATTGGATGGCGCTTTACGATCGGGAGTATTACAGAAAAAAGTGCCGGGAATATCCAATAAAATGTTTACACAAACCGTGCGCGAATTGGAAAAAGATGGCTTGGTAGAACGTATAGTGTATCCTGTTGTACCACCAAAAGTAGAATATGGTTTGACCGAACGTGGAAAATCCCTTAAAACTATTTTACTTAGTCTTGACTCATGGGGAGCCAATGACACCTCTAATAAGCTAGTTTAAAAGCAATTAGAGGTATGTTTACACAACAAAATGTAGAATTTTGGGTTTTATCTAAAAAATAATGGTTTTTGGTGCAACTATTTGTTGCTTAGGTTGTCTATTAGATAATCAATCAAAAATCGAACAGTAATGAAACCACTTCAATTTAGCCTTCTATTGTTTTTATTTCTGTCCGCCATGTGTAGCTACGGACAAGAGGAAACTGATGAATACCTTGAATTTAACGATCGCAACAACGTAGTACATGGCGTCTATGTTGGTATTCATATGGGCTTAGGAGAAGTTGAAAATGAAAGGGTCTATTTGGGGGGATTAAAAATTGCCTATGTTGCCAATCAACAATTCGAAGTTGGATTTGCTGCCAATTTTTTATATTCCGAACAAGATATCTTTAACAATACACTCTCTAGATATGAAGATTTAATTGCTGTTTATGGCGGGTTACATTTAGAACCCATATTGTTCAGTAAGAAAAGAATTAATTTAAGTTTTCCGTTGTTGCTTGGAGCCGGTGCCGTAGGTTACGTGGATGCAAAATATAGACACGACGACAATTTTGAAGAGGAACTTACCGAAGATGATTTTGACGAAGTATTTGTTGCCGAACCGGGAATAAATGCTCTTTTTAATATCTCTAGATACTTACAACTAGAAGCAGGGGTGAAATATCGATTTTCTAGTAAAATAGAATTGCCACCCACCAGAATTTCTAGAATTAATGGCTTTTCAGCCGGTATAGGCATTAAAGTTGGCATATTTAATATGGGACGTAACCGTTATAAGAAAAACGTGCAATGATCAACAGAAGAAAATCAAAAAAGCATTACGCTAAAAAAGGTATAGACACGCAACACGTATTCACTGAAAACAATCAGGTTTTCGTTAAGAACAAAGCTTCATACAAGGCAAATCCAAAAAGTGAATGGTCACCGATAACTTTTAAATGGGTGTCAATTGAAAAAGTTCAAGATTGTTTAGTACTTGAATAATCCAGAACCTAGTTATATTTGAGGACAAGCATACACCATGCCAATGACCACAAAAATAATTGAGATTTCTGCCGCAGACACACTACCTATAAGACATTTGGTTATGTGGCCAAATCAACCATTGGACTACGTAAAGCTTCCAAAAGACCATGAAGGTCTGCATTACGGACTATTTATAGACCACAAACTTATATCGGTAATTTCTTTATTTATTAATGGCGATGAAGGTCAATTTCGAAAATTTGCTACGTTAGAAGACTACCAAGGAAAAGGCTATGGAAGCTTGTTATTAGAAGAAATAATGCACATTGCGAACACAAAAAAAATGACAAAGATTTGGTGTAATGCCAGACAGAACAAAAGCACCTTTTACACCAAATTCAAAATGCACAAAACCAATAAAACCTATGTGAAAGGAGGAATAGATTTCGTAATCATGGAAAGAACTTTTGAATATGAGTAAAGAGTATGACCAAATAACAGCCTTGCATTACGCAGCTTATAGACCTTCCTTACATGAAGATATTTTAAAAACGTATCTTCCTACTACCCCTAAAAGTAATTATGGATTAGACATTGGTTGCGGTACTGGGCAATCTGCCATAGCCCTATCCAAATTTTGCAATACGGTAGTTGGTGTTGACCCTAGTAAGGAGATGATCAAAAAGTCCATTAAACACACTGGCGTTAGCTATGAGTCAATGGAAACCAAAACCCTGAACTTTGACAGTGATAGGTTTGATATCCTTACGTTTGCAGGGTCATTATTTTATGCAAAATCTCAAGAACTACTAGATGAATGCATAAGGGTATCAAAAGCTAATTCCCTCATCATAGCTTATGATTTTGAAATTCTTTTGACAGATATATTAAAACTGCTTGGCGTAGGTACAGAAACAGATTTTACTTCTGACTATGATCATGAAATCAACTTTTCTGGACTACATACCACGAACGTACATTTAAATAGCCAGTATCAACAGTCAATTCGCTTGGATATCACAGTAGCCGATTTAGCACATGTGTTGTTGTCCTCTAAAAACGACTACATAACAATGGCAAATACTTTTGGAACAGAAAATTTATTTGAAAAGCTACAACAAGAATTAGAAAACAAGTTGAATACAACCCATACTACAATAAAAGCAAACACATTTTTAAGCGCATATACGGTAAAAAAATATGGGTTGTAAAGATTATTTTTTACGTTTCATCAATTCAGCCTCAATATCTTTTAGTGTAAAACCTTTTGCTTGTAAGAGCATTAGATAATGAAACAATAGATCGGCACTTTCGTACAAGAAAAGCTCATCATTATTATCCATAGCCTCAATTACAGTTTCAACGGCCTCCTCTCCCACTTTCTGGGCTACTTTATTAATGCCTTTTGCAAATAAGGAAGCTACATATGATTTTTCTCCATCGGCATTCGTACGTCTTTGTTCAATAGTTGATTCCAATTCAGAGAAGAACCCAAAGTTTGAATCATTGCTTTCTTTCCAACAAGTATCGGTACCTGTATGGCATGTAGGACCTATTGGATTTACCATTATTAGTAAAGAATCTTGATCACAATCATTTTTAATGGATACCAAATTTAGAAAATTACCACTTTCCTCACCTTTGGTCCACAATCGGTTTTTAGTTCTACTAAAGAAAGTAACCTTACCCGTTTCGGTGGTCTTACTAAGGGCTTCAGCATTCATGTAGCCCAACATTAGTACGTTTTTAGTACGTGCATCTTGTATGATTGCAGGTATCAATCCGTCATTTGTTTTATTCCAATCCGGTGTTTTAAACTCCATATGTATTGTATTCTAATTTTTTTTATTTTTTCTAAGTCTTTAGTTCTGTCTAGGTCACTGAGCGTAGCCGAAGTGAAAATTCGTGTTACAAAGCCTTCGACTGCGCCCAGGGTGACATTCTATCTAATGTCAGTCACTGTCACCTGTTACTGAAAACTGTAACCACCTACTAACCACTTAGCGACTACTTATTGAAACTAAACCCTCACAGGAATTCCGTTCTCCTGTAATTCAAGTTTCAGTTCCTGAATCCCTATTTCCTTAAAATGAAAAACACTTGCCGCCAAAGCTGCATCTGCTTTTCCTTCTATAAAAGTATCTGAAAAATGCTGCATATTACCTGCACCACCAGAAGCGATAATGGGTATGTTCAATTCTGTGGACAATCTTGCCAAAGCTTCATTGGCAAAACCATCTTTGGTACCATCATTATCCATTGATGTAAATAGAATTTCACCAGCACCGCGCTCTTCAACTTCCTTAGCCCATTCAAACAACTTACGCTCTGTAGGTACTTTTCCACCCACTAAATGCACGATCCACTCTCCATCTATCTGTTTGGCATCAATAGCCACCACAATACACTGTGAACCAAATTTAGCCACTAATTCGTTAATCAATTCCGGATTCTTAACTGCCGATGAGTTTATAGACACTTTATCGGCACCATTTTGCAATAGAACATCTACATCTTCTACAGAGGAAATACCGCCACCAACGGTAAATGGGATATTCACTTTTTCTGCAACTCTGTATACCAAATCAGCCAATGTTTTGCGTTTTTGTTCCGTTGCAGAAATGTCTAAAAAGACCAATTCATCTGCCCCTTCTTTACTGTAAATTTCAGCAAGTTCAACAGGGTCGCCGGCATCACGTAAATCAACAAAATTCACGCCTTTAACCGTTCTACCGTCCTTTATATCCAAACAAGGAATTATTCTTTTTGCAAGCATTTTTTTTTTTTAAGTATTAAGTACTAAGTAATTAGTACTAAGTTTTTTATAATAATTATTTTATTCTAACATCAAGTTACTTTTTATAGCTATCCAAAATATATAACTTAGTACTACGCACTTTGTACTTGACATTTGATACTTTGTACTTATTACTCTGTACTCTGTACTTTTTTCAAGTTATTTATTTTTTATATTCAAATCTACACCGTCATAAAAGCCAAGGTCCTTATTCTTCAGCTGTTTTACCCAAAAGGCTATTTGCCCAGTATGATATGAGTAGTGTTCTACCACATGGAGAATAATACCTATTCCAGAAAAAGAAAATCCCTGTACCGAACGTTTTTGAACCAATTGAGCTGTTGAAGCATCAAAAATGATTCTTTTTGCCGAGTCTAGCACATCATCCAACTTATTTAGCAATTCTTCTTTGGTGTAACCACCGGTAGCAGCAAACTCTGCATCACGATTTCTTGTGTCTTCATTTTCTCCTAAAGACGATATGGCGTATTGCGATATATTACCACACAAATGAAGAATTAAATTTGCAATGCTATTTAAAGAAGCGTTCGGTTTTTGCCATACTTCTTCTTCAGAAATATCAGCAAGACTTTTCTTGATCATACGTGTACTTTCATCTATACGATACAAGGCATTTTGCTTTAGCTCTTCAATAATTTGAAATTCCTTATCCATTGCTTAAAATATAAGATTCCAACTGTTTTAAACTAATTCTATTCTCGTAAATAGCCTTACCTATAATTGTCCCTTCACAACCCATTTCGGCTAGTTTAGGTAACTCATCAAAAGTAGATATTCCGCCGCTGGCAATCAGTTTAATTCCAGATTCCGTTGAACTGATAATTTTTGAGTATAAATTAAAAGACGGACCTTCTAACATACCATCCTTGCTAATATCCGTACAAATTACGTATTGAATTCCCTTTACTTGGTACGATTGTATAAAAGGAATCAACTCTTCTTTAGATTCTTCTAACCAGCCCGAAACAGCTACTTTTTCATCCATAGCATCGGCTCCCAATATTATTTTATCGGAACCATGCTTTTCTATCCAACCCATAAATGTTTCAGAATCCTTAACTGCAATACTACCACCCGTAATTTGCTTGGCACCACTTTCAAAAGCGATACGTAAATCTTCATCCGTTTTTAATCCGCCACCAAAATCAATCTGTAGCCCGGTTTTGGTTGCAATTTGCTCTAGTACTTTATGGTTCACAATATGCTTAGATTTTGCACCATCTAAATCCACTAAATGCAAGTGTTCTATTCCGTGTGCTTCAAACTCTTTGGCAACTTCTAACGGGTTTTCATTGTATATCTTCTTGGTATCATAATCCCCTTTAGAAAGGCGTACACACTTACCGTCTATGATATCTATGGCTGGTATTATTCTCATTTTAATAGTTGTATTAAGTCTTTAGTATTAAGTAAAAAGTACAAAGTATTAAGTCCTTAGGAATAAGTTATTACTAAATTTCATACATCTTACTAATGTTAACTATCATTATTCTAAGCTTTTTTGTAAAGCATAATTCATGTTCTTAATTTCTTGGCATAACACCAAGGCATTATTTATATCTGTTTCTAGTAAAAATTTCAAGTTTACAGTTAGTATTAATTGTGTTTCAAGTTCTGTGGTTGAGCCATTTGCAATACTAAGAAAATGGGCGAATTCTTTATTCGAATTTCTACCTGCTCCCTCTGCAATGTTTGATGGTATAGAAACACTACATCTTTTAATTTGAGAAGTCAATCCAAATTTTTCATCATCCGGTAATTTCTTTGATAAGAAATAAATTTCCTCAACAAGCTGCATCCCTTTTTTCCAAATATGGAGTTCTCTATAATTATTCATCCACGTAATACTATGTACTTTGCATTTTGCAATCTTTACTTAATACTTAATACTCTGTACTTTTCACTAACTATTCTAAAATTTGTTTATCAACAGACATCCACAATGCTGAATCTCCTATTTTATTAAATCCGTAACGCTCATACATTTTATGGGCATCCTTAGTTTTTAATGCAAGTGTTTTTAGGTTTTTTATGATTGGGTCTTCTAACATAAAGGCTACCAATTTTTTACCGTAACCCTTACCTTGGAATTTATCAAGGATAATGACATCCATAAAATATCCAAAATAAATGTAGTCGGTTACTACCCTGGCAAAACCAATTTGTTCATTCTCAGTGGTATAAATACCAAAACAGTACGAATGTTCAATAGTTGTCTTTACATCATCAATAGTCCTATTATTTCCCCAATAAGAATTTGCGATAAACTCCTGTATGGCTTCTACGTTTAATAGACTTTTATCTTTGGAAATAAAGTAATTCGGCTTCATTACATTTTTAAAAAGTTCTCTAAAATTTTCTCGCCAACATCACTAGATTTCTCTGGGTGAAACTGCGTACCGTAAAAATTTTCTTTTTGTAATGCTGCGCTATAGTTGAGTCCGTATGAACATTCAGCTATAGTTTCGCTACACAATGGGGCATAAAAGCTATGAACCAAGTAAATATGCTCATTCTCAGCAATGGAGCCAAACAAACCTGATTTTAGGTTCGATATTTGATTCCAACCAATTTGGGGAACCTTTACGCTAGTATCAAATTTAATGACATCAACATCAAAAATGCCCAATCCTTTGGTATTCCCCTCTTCAGATGAATTACACATTAATTGCATGCCTAAACAAATACCTAAAACAGGCTGTTTTAAGGTTGGTATTATGCTATCTAGACCACTATTCAACAGCATTTTCATAGCACTGCTTGCCTCGCCTACTCCCGGAAAAATTATTTTATCGGCATTTTTTATTTCCTCGGCATCGCTACTTAAAACAGCATCAAAACCTAACCTTTTGATGGCAAATTTTATGCTCTGTATATTTCCGGCGCCGTAATTTATGATAACAATTTTCATTAAAACTAGTATTAAGTACTCAGTTTAAAGTACAAAGTAAATCTTAGAACGATTTAATACTTTATACTTAATACTTTGTACTATTATAGAACTCCTTTAGTACTTGGTAACACCATCTTTTCTACATCTCTTTTTACCGCCATTTTTATGCTTTTTGCAAAAGCTTTGAATATAGCTTCTATTTTATGATGTTCGTTGGTACCTTCGGCTTTAATGTTCAAGTTGGCTTTTGCTCCGTCCGTGAACGATTTAAAGAAATGGTGAAACATTTCCGTTGGCATATCGCCTACCATTTCACGCTTAAAGTCTGCATCCCATACTAGCCAATTTCTGCCACCAAAATCAATGGCGGACTGCGCCAAACAATCATCCATAGGCAAACAGAATCCGTAGCGTTCTATGCCTAATTTATTCCCTAAGGCATTATGAAAAACTTCACCTAAGGCAATACCGGTATCTTCAATAGTATGGTGTTCATCAACTTCTAAATCGCCATCAACCTTAATGGTTAAATCCATTTGCCCATGACGAGCCAATTGGTCTAGCATATGGTCAAAAAATGCCAATCCGGTTTTAATATCACTTTTACCGGTACCGTCTAAGTTCAATTGTATGGCAATATCGGTTTCATTGGTCTTTCTATGAATTTCAGCCGTTCTATCATTCAGCTTTAAAAACTCATATATCTTTTCCCAATCATTACTTTCAATAGCAATATGGCTATCTAATTCGTCACGTTTTACTGTGATTTCACCAGTCCCAAGATTCGTATTATCGTTAATGAAAATCCCTTTAGAACCTAAGTTTTTAGCCAATTCCATATCCGTTAATCGGTCACCGATCACAAAGGAATTCTCCAGATCATAATCCTCGGAAAAATATTCGGTCAATAATTCGGTGCCAGGTTTTCTAGTGTCGGCATTTTCATGGGGAAAAGTACGGTCAAGAAAAACCTTATCAAAAACAACGCCTTCATTCTCGAAAGACTTAAGAATGAAATTATGAACCGGCCAAAAGGTATCCTCTGGAAATACATCTGTACCCAATCCGTCTTGGTTGGTAATCATGACCAATTCATAATCCAATTCTTTCGCTATTTTACCTAAATATGTAAATGCCTTAGGATAGAAAATCATTTTCTCAAATGCATCGATCTGCTCATCTACAGTTTCTTTAATAATTGTACCGTCTCGGTCTATAAATAGTACTCTTTTTTTCATATTAGTTTGATAGTGCTCTTAAAGCGGTAATTACAATAATATTTTCTTCTGATGTACCCACGGTAAATCTAAGCGTATTCTCGCATAAGGGTTGCGTAGTTCGGTTACGTACAACGATACCTTTTTCCAATAATTGAGTATAACGTAGTGTTGCATCATCAACTTTAGCCAAAATAAAATTAGCATCGGTAGGATAAATGGTAGAAACAAAAGATATGGTTTTCAATGTTTCGATCAGTTTTTCACGCTCTGCAAGAATGGAAGCAACTTCTGTTTGCACGGCCTTTTGGTCAGACACTCTTTCAATAGCCTTGTCTTGGGTAAGCTGATTGACATTATATGGCGGTTTAATTTTATTGATTACCGCGATAATCTCCGGAGATGCCAAACATATACCCAGACGAATACCTGCCATACCATAAGCTTTTGATAAGGTCTGAGTAACAATCAAATTAGGGTAATCTGCTAATTTAGATGTCCAGCTTTCTTCGGATGAAAAGTCGATATACGCTTCATCGATAACTACTAGCCCATTAAAAGAATTTAAAAGCTCTTCAATAATTGCAGTAGAGAAACTATTGCCTGTAGGATTATTTGGAGAACATATAAACAACAATTTTGTATGCTCATCAATTTCCTTTGTAATTTCTGCAATATTCGGCTGAAATGCAGTAGTCAGTAATACTTCTCTATTTTCGACTAAATTGATACCCGAAAGTACCTTGTACATACCGTATGTAGGCGGCAATGTGATAATATTATCCTGTTTAGGCTCACAGAAAGCCCTGAACAATAGATCCAATACTTCATCACTACCATTACCTAAAAGTATGTTTTCTTCCATAATACCTTTCTGTGCAGCTAGAATTGTCTTTAAGCTACGTTGTTGTGGATCAGGATATCTATTGACTCCGTTTTCAAACGGATTTTCATTAGCATCTAAGAAAACCATAGTAGAACCATCGGACACATATTCGTCACGTGCAGAAGAATATGGACTTAAACCCTTAACATTTTCCCTTGTAATATTGTTTAAATTGAAACTCATTAGTTCAACATTGAATTGGTCATTCAGCATAGCCAAAATGACATTATTTTAAACTGTTTAATCTTAAGGTCACAGCATTCTTGTGAGCCTGCAAGCCTTCTGCTTCAGCCATTAGCTCAATTGCCTTACCTATGGTTTGGATACCTTTTTCATTTATCTTTTGAAAGGTCATACTCTTCATAAAACTATCTAAGTTTACACCGCTATATTGCTTGGCATAACCATTGGTAGGTAAGGTATGATTGGTACCCGATGCATAATCCCCGGCACTTTCAGGCGTATAATTTCCTATGAACACTGAACCTGCATTTTGGGTGTTGTCAATGTAGAAATCTTCATTTTCTACACAAACAATGTAATGTTCCGGTCCGTATTCATTTATTAAATCAATAGCATCTTGATCGTTATCAACATAAATTAATTTACTATTTGAAATTGCCTGCTTTGCGATTTCCTTCCGTGGCAATTCTTCTATTTGAAGGGCTACTTCCTTCTCTACAGCATTGATCATCTCTTTAGAAGTAGAAACCAAAATTACCTGACTATCCACTCCGTGTTCAGCCTGACTCAATAAATCTGAAGCAACAAAGGCGGCGTTTGCAGAGTCATCTGCAACGACCAATAATTCTGAAGGACCTGCCGGCATATCTATGGCTACACCATATTTAGTGGCAATCTGTTTGGCGACGGTTACATACTGGTTACCCGGTCCAAATATTTTATACACCTGAGGAATAGTGGCTGTACCAAAAGTCATTCCTGCAATAGCCTGTATACCACCTACTTTTACTATTTTGGTGACACCGCATAAATTTGCCGTATATAGAATAGCCGGGTTTAGTTTACCCTCCTTATCCGGTGGAGAGCACAATACTATTTCTTTACAGCCAGCTATAGCTGCAGGCACGGCCAACATTAAAATTGTTGAAAACAAAGGTGCCGTACCCCCAGGGATATACAATCCTACCTTCTGTATAGGTCTTTTCTCCTGCCAGCAAGACACTCCCGCAGCAGTTTCAACTTCAATACGCTCGGTTTTTTGAGCTTTATGAAATACCTCTATATTAGCTTTTGCAAGCTTTATAGCTTCTTTCAAATCATCTGAAACCAATTTTTGAGCCTCTTCAATTTCGGTCTTTGACACAAGCATATTTTCCAAGACCACCTTATCAAATTGTTCGGTATACTTTTTAATGGTATCGTCACCATTTGATCGTACTTCTTCAAAAATACCATTCACCAAACCTTCAATATCAGCAACGGTTTGCGTAGGTCGTTTTAAAACGTTGTTCCAATCTACTCTCTTTGGATTATATATTTTGTTCATTATTTATTTAGTTGTTCGTTGATGATTGTTCGATTGAACATTTTCAACTAATATCAATTCCAAATAATACTACTTAATACTATTTTACAATACCATCTTTTCAATTGGACAAACCAAGATACCTTCTGCACCGGCTTTTTTTAATTCATCGATCACTTCCCAAAAAGTATCTTTATTAATTACGGTATGCACAGAACTCCATCCAGCATCAGCTAAAGGTAAAACTGTAGGACTCCTCATGCCCGGTAATAATTTTAAAATACCTTCCAATTTTTCATTAGGTGCATTCAACAAGACATACTTTGAAGCTCTTGCACGTAAAACCGATTGAATTCTGAATTGTAGTTTTTCAAGCAATTCTCTTCGCTCGTTAGATATTTTAGGAGAAACCGCCAACACCGCCTCACTAGTAAGCATTACTTCTACTTCTTTCAAGTTATTCTTGAATAAAGTACTACCACTAGATACAATATCACAAATGGCATCTGCAAGTCCAATATTGGGCGCTATTTCAACAGAACCGTTAATAATGTGCAGGTCTGCCTTAACCCCTTTATCCTTCAAATAGTTAAGTACTGTATTTGGGTAGGAAGTAGCAATGCGTTTACCCTCAAAATCCTTTACCGAATTATATTTAACGGATTTTGGTACGGCCAAGGAAACTTTACATTTAGAGAAGCCCAATTTTTCTGCAATGGAAATATCTTCTCCTTTTTCGATCAATACATTTTCTCCGATAATAGCAATATCCACTACACCATCTCTTAAATACTGCGGGATGTCACCATTTCTTAGATAAAAAACCTCCATTGGAAAATTTCTTGAAGATGCTTTTAATTGATCTTTGCCGTTATCAATTGAAATTCCGCAGTCTTTTAAAATTTGAAGGGATTCCTCATTAAGTCTTCCCGATTTCTGAATAGCAATTCTAATTTTAGTCATTGTTTTAATTTAATGCTTGGCAACCAAAAGAGATTTAAATACAAAACCCGTTTGATTGCTCAAACGGGTTTTTAAATATGTTGTTCTACTACAATACATTCCTACCTCGCCTGAGCGTGTGTATGAATATGATGATGTGTAGTTCTGTTTTTCATTCTGTTGTAAAAGTAAAAGGTATTTTTCATTTCGCAAAACAAAAGTTTAAAATGAAACAAAAATAATGTTCTACGTGTTTTAGTTATTACCTAAAATTAAAGGAAGACCAGATTCACCACCACCAACTACAATCACCTTGGTATTGGGAGATTCAGAAAGCTTTAGCGTTGCATCAATACCTTTGTCCTGTAAAATTTTATCAGTCAAGGATGCACTTAAAATTTTATTGGCATCGGCTTTACCTTGCGCCTCAATCGTTACTTTTTCAGCTTCTTTTCTAGCGGTCACTAAACGAAACTCATATTCCAATGACTCCTGTTCTTGACGTAACTTTCTTTCAATAGCCTCTTTAATTGTTGGTGGTAAGGTTACATCACGCACCAATATTTCGTTTAGTTGAATATATTCGTCATCTACAATTTTTTTGGTCTCCTCAAAAATCTCAGCTTGTATAGCATCTCTTTTACTGGAATATAATTGCTCCGGCGTATAACGACCAACTACAGATCTAGCCGCCGATCTAATGGTAGGCAACAAAACTCGTTGTACATAGTCTTCACCTTTCTCTTGATGTAACTTCCCAAGATCATTATATTTTGGCTGAAACCATGCTGAAGCATCTAATTTGATATCCAATCCGTTACTAGAAAGCACATTCATTTTTTCAAAAACCTCTTGCTGTCTAACTTCATAAACAAAAACTTTATTCCATGGAGCAACAATATGAAATCCTTCACCTAAAGGCGGTTCATCTGTAACTACACCATCTCCAAATGTTTTATACAATACGCCAGCTTCACCAGAACCAATGGTGACCGTAGATTTAGAAAACATTATTACTAGTATTATTAAAACAAATATTGCAGGTAATGCAATTTTAGGTAATTTATCCATTAGTGTTCAATTAAATTAATCCGTTATATTTTCTTATAAACCATTCTGAAACAAAGGCAAATACAATTATTGCCAGCAGTATTTCGAAATCAATCAAAGATACGATATTTTCAGTGCTTTTCTCCGTGGGAACGTAGGTGTCATTTTCTTCCAAATCACTTATTAGCTCATCTATATGGGAAGGATAATACAATTTACCGCCAGAGTTAGTTGCCAATTTTTCCAATTTTAAATAATCGCTTGAAACAAATTGATTTTCCAAATTAAATTCATTGATAACAAATGAACCTGTTTCTGATTTTTGGTAGTTTTCAACCGACACCACAAAACTATAACTACCTGCAATTAAGTTGGATAAGTCAGCTTCAAAATACCCATTCTTTAAAACCATAGGGCTCGTTTGACTATTTTTGGTTTTTGTATCGGTAACCTTTATACTGATTTTGGCATTTGGGTCAAATAAAAAGGCCTCATCAAAATAAGTTGCTGTAATAATAGTGTTATTACTGCCTTCATAAATTTTTTCATAATCTACATTTAACCTGGTCTTGTTTTTAGAACTGGTTAAATAACGGACTAGATTTGCTATAAACTCATCAAAATTAGAAAATGCTCCGGTATTTCTATATGTCTGAACCCTCCATTTCCAAAGGTTTTCTCCAAGTAAAAGTGTTTTTTTGTTTGAGTTTTGTTCCAATACCATAAGTAACGGCTGTTGAATATCTTTTCCTTTAATCTGCGTTCCTAACAGCGGTTCAAAAGCTGTGGTTATTAAAACCGGTCCTGCATCACTAAGCAAAGGAGGAAAATCCGTTAAATCAAAATTTGCAATATCATATTTTGAGAAGCCATTGTTTAATAACCCAAATACTTCTTGCTCGGGATATCCGTTCTCAATTTCAAAACCTAAATTACTCCTGTTCAAAAAGTTGTAATCCGTTTGAATACCTGTAATCACAAATGAATTAGAATTGCTATCCTTAACAAAATCGAACAATTTTTTAAATTTGGCATTAGGCTGATAAAAAATAAACAAATCAATATCCTCTAAATTATTAGCCGTATTTGGGTTTAAAAAAGATACCTCTCTTTGCTCATTACTTTCAATAGCTTTTTTTAATGCACCTAAGTCTGGATGTAAAATATCACTGACCAAGGCTATTTTTGTTTTCTCGTCTATAACTTCAATACTAGTACTACGTACGTTATTACTGACGTTACGTTCATCTTTCAGTTTCGTAACTTCTACACGTATATTTTTTGTGCCAACTGAATTGGCATCAACCTGAATAGAAATTGTTTTTAAGTTAATATCTGCATTAAGTTCAACCTTTTCCCTATGCACCACTTTGTTATCCATTCTAACCAAAACTGTTGCAGAAACAGCTACTTTACCCTGATAAGAAATATAAGTCTCTAATGGGAATTTATTTTTTAGAAATGCATATTTATTGGTCAATATGGGTCCTACCGAAATATCTTTATACAAAGTAGTATCTCCTAATACCACTGTGTTTATCGTATTACTTTCATTAGATTTGAAAAAGCTATAGTCCTCACCAATAGTCTGGTTACCGTCTGACAACAACAGTGTAATTGTTTGCTCGCGATTATAGATATTTTTTAAGGCTGATAAGGATTTATGAAAATTGCTATACTTTTCATCAAATGAAAGACTATCCAAAACTTCTAACCCTGTCCCAAATTTATAACTAGCCACATTAAAACGATCTGAGATTTTATCAGAAGCTCCAATTGAACTCATTAGCTCATTTAACTCTGCTCCATTTTCAGAAATGGAAGAAGAATTATCAGCAAGAATAACCAGATTAGGTTTTTCTATGGTATACGTTTTTTGAGAAAACTTCGGATTTATCAATAATAGAAGCAATCCAAAAACCCCTATAAATCGTAAAAAGGCTAAAAGCAAGTTAATTTTGCTTTTAGCCTTCTGTTTATACAAATACTGAAAAACAACGATACCCAGTGCAGCTATTGCCGCAATAATTATATACAGTACCGTTATGCTCTCCATGAATGCTTTTAAATTTCAATTAATCAAAGGAACTTAAAAAGTAAGCCTAAGAATAAATATTGTGTTAGGTAAGCATACCACCATCAACATTAAGAACTTGACCAGTTACATAACTAGAAAGGTCAGATGCAAAATACAAACATGCATTTGCAATATCCTCGGTAGAACCTCCTCGTTTTAACGGAATACCGTTTCTCCATCCTTGAACCGTTTTTTCATCCAATTTATCGGTCATTTCTGTTTCAATAAATCCTGGTGCAATAGCGTTACATCTAATATTTCTAGAGCCTAATTCCAATGCTACAGATTTAGTAAAACCGATCATACCTGCCTTAGATGCAGCGTAATTGGTTTGACCTGCATTACCTTTTACCCCAACCACACTACTCATATTAATGATAGAACCTTTACGTTGTTTCAACAAAGTTCTTTGTACGGCTTTGGTCATATTAAAAACAGATTTCAAGTTGATATCTATAACAGCATCAAAATCTGCTTCTGACATACGCATTAGAAGATTATCTTTAGTAATACCTGCGTTGTTGATCAACACATCTATTCTTCCATCAAAATCTTCCAGTACTTTAGCAACCAGCTCTTCAGCTTCTTGAAAACTGGCAGCATTACTTTTATAGGCTTTTGCCTTAACGCCTTTCTCTGCTAATTCCTTCTCTAACGCTAATGCAGGAGCTTCACTAGAACTATATGTAAATGCAACATTTGCTCCATGATCCGCAAAAACTTGGGCTATACCCATACCAATTCCTCTGCTAGCCCCTGTTATAATTACGTTTTTATCCTCTAATAATTTCATAAGTCCGTTGTTTTAAACCGATGTTTATCAAATATACCTTTTGTTTCATTTATAGGCTAAAAAAAATCCCGCTATAAACGGGATTTTATACTATAAAAAGGGAATCTTATCCCATTACTTCTTTAACTTTTAAGCCAATTTCAGCCGGAGAATCTACAACGTGAATTCCACATTCTCTCATAATTCTTTTCTTGGCTTGGGCAGTATCATCGCTACCACCAACAATAGCACCAGCATGACCCATTGTTCTACCGGCCGGAGCAGTTTCACCTGCAATAAATCCAACAACTGGTTTTTTACTTCCACTAGCTTTATACCACTGTGCAGCATCAGCCTCTAATTGTCCACCGATCTCACCGATCATAACCACACACTCTGTAGCAGGATCATTAATCAATAATTCAACTGCTTCTTTAGTAGTAGTTCCAATAATTGGATCACCACCTATACCAATAGCAGTAGTAATTCCTAAACCTTGGCGAACCACCTGGTCAGCAGCTTCGTAAGTTAAAGTTCCTGATTTGGAAACAATACCTACATTACCTTCCTTAAATACAAAACCTGGCATAATACCAACTTTTGCCTCACCTGGTGTTATTACACCCGGACAGTTAGGTCCGATCAAGCGACATTCTTTATTTTTAATATAGTTGGCCACCTTTACCATATCGGCAACAGGTATACCTTCTGTAATTGTAATGATAACTTTAATTCCAGCTTCAGCAGCTTCCATTATAGCATCTGCAGCAAATGCTGGCGGAACGAAAATTATAGTAGTGTCTGCACCTACCTTTTCAACAGCTTCGGTAACCGTATTGAAAACGGGTTTTCCCAAATGCTCTTGTCCACCTTTACCTGGTGTAACACCACCTACGATATTAGTACCGTACTCAATCATCTGTCCTGCATGGAAAGTACCTTCACTACCGGTGAAACCTTGTACGATTATTTTGGAATCCTTATTTACTAATACGCTCATACTACTGTAGTTTATTTATTTTTTTAATTATGAACAAAAATATAAGTTGTTAATGAATTTTATAGCATTACTTAGCTATTTCTTATCTATTTTTTTAATTATTTCTGGAATCTGCTTTAAATAGGCCAATTGCTTTAGCTTTTCACGAGATTCCTCTATTGGCGTACCAAAGTAGCTCTTACCTCCTTTTACAGATTTTGTTACTCCTGTTTGCCCCATAATTACAGCTTTGGTACCTATGGTAATTCCACTATTGGTACCTACTTGTCCCCACAAAGTCACTTCATCTTCAATAATAACACAACCGGCAATACCCGTTTGAGAGGCAATTAAGCACTTTTTGCCAATAACCGTATCATGACCTACATGAACTTGATTGTCCAACTTTGTTCCGTAACCAATTGTCGTATCACCCGAAACACCTCTATCAATGGTACATAGCGCACCAATATCAACATTATCCTCAAGTACTACCCTACCGCCCGAAATTAATTTATCAAAACCTTCTGGGCGCTTTTTATAATAAAAGGCATCAGCACCTAAAACAGTACCTGCATGTATGGTAACATTATCACCAATTAAGCAATTATCATAAATTGTTACGTTTGAGTGAATTATACAATTCTCTCCTATTACAACATTGTTACCAACAAAAGTATTAGGTTGTATAACAGTATCCTTTCCAATTTTTGCAGTTGCAGCAATTGATTGACTGCTTGGCACAAATGGCTGAAAGAACGTGGTAAGCTTATTGAAGTCCCTAAATGGGTCATCTGAAATCAATAATGCTTTTCCGTTAGGACAATCTACTTGCTTATTGATCAAAATGATAGTAGCCTTGGACTCCAAAGCCTTATCATAATACTTTGGGTGGTCTACGAATACAATATCCCCTGGTTCCACAACATGAATCTCGTTCATGCCCAACACAGGAAAATCATCATGCCCAACATATTCACTAGAGATTATCTCTGCGATTTGTTTTAACGAAAAAGTAGTAGGAAATTTCAAATGACTTTTTTAGCTCTAAATAAAGAATCTACCTTTGGCAATTATTCCTTTACACGTTCCATGTAAGAACCTGTAGAAGTATCTATTTTAACCTTATCACCTTCATTAATAAAAAGTGGTACATTCACTTCCGCTCCAGTTTCAACCGTTGCAGGTTTTGTAGCATTGGTAGCTGTATTACCTTTTACTCCAGGTTCAGTATACGTAACCTCAAGAACAACACTTGCCGGCATATCAACAGATAAAGGCATGCTGTCCTCCGTATTGAACATGATCTTTACAATTTCTCCTTCTTTTAAAAGACCAGGAGCATCTAAAGAGCTTTCTTGAAGTGTAATTTGATTGTAATCATCAGTATTCATGAAGTGATACGTTTCACCTTCTGGATATAAATATTGATAAGAACGTGTTTCTACACGAACATCTTCTATTTTATGTCCCGCGGAAAATGTATTATCCAATACTTTACCTGTAGAAACACTTTTTAATTTAGTACGTACAAAAGCAGGACCTTTACCTGGTTTTACATGTAAAAATTCTATTATTTTATAGATATCGTTATTATATCTTATGCATAGTCCTTTTCGTATATCTGATGTAGATGCCATTACTATTTAATATTAATGTAGTTAACTTAAGTTTAAAATATATTTAATTGTTACTGAAATAACCTTTCATGATACCACGCTGAGAATCACGAATAAACTGCAATATCTCATCTCTTTCTGGAGTGGCCTCCATTTCAGCTTCTATAATTTGTACCGCTTGGGTATTGTTGTAGTTTTTTTGATAAAGTATACGGTAGATATTCTGTATTTCCCTAATTTTTTCCGAGATGAAACCTCTTCTTCTCAAACCAACAGAATTAATTCCTACGTATGAAAGAGGCTCTCTTGCCGCTTTCACATAAGGTGGCACATCTTTTCTAACCAAGGATCCTCCGGTAACAAAGGCATGTTGACCAACCGACACAAATTGATGCACGGCAACCAAACCAGCCAAAATTACATTATCACCAATTGTAACGTGACCCGCTAGTGTGGAATTATTAGAAAAAATACAATTATCACCAACCAAACAGTCATGGGCAACGTGGCAATACGCCATAATCAAACAATTTTTGCCGATTACCGTTTTCATTCTGTCTGAAGTACCCTTATGTATAGTGGCACACTCCCTAATGGTAGTATTATCACCAATAACTACCGTGGTATCTTCCCCTTCGTATTTTAAATCTTGTGGAGAAGCGGAAATAACCGCACCAGGAAAAATATTACAGTTTTTCCCAATACGTGCACCTTCCATGATAGTTACATTAGACCCGATCCAGGTACCATCTCCAATAGTAACATTATTGTGAATTGTTGTAAATGGCTCTACAACTACATTCTTTGCTATTTTAGCTCCCGGATGAATATAGGCTAAAGGTTGATTCATACTATGTTCTTTTTACAATTTGAGCCATCATCTCCGCTTCACTAACCAACTTATCATTAGCGTAAGCATAAGCCTGCATATGGCAGATTCCCCTTCTTATCGGGGTAATTAAACTACAATGGAATATTAATGTATCTCCAGGTAGCACTTGTCTTTTAAATTTAACCTTGTCAATTTTCATGAAAAGTGTTAAGTAGTTTTCTGGATCAGGCACTGTACTCAGAACCAAAATACCACCAGTTTGTGCCATTGCCTCTACTTGCAACACACCAGGCATTACAGGAGCTCCAGGAAAATGACCTACAAAAAACGGCTCGTTCATAGTAACGTTTTTCATACCTACAACATGTTGATCGGAAAGCTCTAAAATACGATCGATCAACAAGAATGGCGGTCTATGCGGTAACATATCCATTATTTGATGAATATCCATCAATGGAGGTAAACTTAAATCGTACTTAGGTACGTTGTTACGTTTCTCCAATTTTATTATTTGAGCAATTTTTTTAGCAAATTGAGTATTTACATAGTGCCCAGGCTTATTTGCAATAACCTTACCTCTAATTCTAGTACCTGCCAAGGCTAAATCACCAATAACATCCAATAATTTATGGCGAGCTGCCTCGTTTGGCTGATGCAAGGTCAAGTTGTCAAGAATACCATTTGCCTTAACGGAAAGTTTCTTTTTATTAAAAGCTTTTTCAAGCTTTTTCATTGTTTCTTCTGAAATCTCCTTATCCACATAAACAATGGCATTATTTAAATCACCACCTTTAATAAGTCCGTTTTCAAGTAAAGCCTCTAATTCATGTAGAAAACTAAAAGTTCTAGCATCGGCAATTTCTTTTTTGAAATCGGAAATATTTTCTAATGTTGCATTTTGGGTACCCAAAACCTTAGTGCCAAAATCCACCATAGTAGTTACTTGGTAGGTGTCACTAGGAATTATGGTAATTTCGCTACCCGTTTTTTCGTCTCTATATGAAATAACTTCCTTAACTACGTACTCCTCTCTATAAGCATCTTGCTCAACAATACCAGCTTTTTCCAATGCTTCTACAAAAAACTTGGAAGAACCATCCATAATCGGAGGCTCGGCAGCATTCAGCTCTATAAGAACATTGTCAATTTCCAAACCTACCAAAGCAGCCAAAACGTGCTCAGAAGTCTGAATTTTAACACCGTTCTTTTCTAAGTTAGTACCTCTTTGTGTATTGTTCACCAAATTGGCATCTGCAGGTATTATAGGAGTACCTTCCAAATCGACTCTTTTAAAAGCGTATCCGTGATTTTTATCTGCGGGTACAAATTTAATGGTTACATCACTACCGGTATGTAAACCTACTCCCGTAAGACTTACCTCTTTACCAATTGTTGTTTGTTTAATAGTTGTTGTGCTCATCGTCAATCTTTCTTTTCTAAGGTGTCGATTCTACTTATTATTTTTGATAAATTCTTAAAATGAACATATGATTTGTTGAAATCACCATAGTTTAGTGCTGGTGAACCTTGCAAAACTTCATTGTCTTTCACATTTCTACCGATACCAGATTGTGCCTGTATTTTTACATTGTCGCCAATGACAATATGACCAACGATACCTACCTGTCCGCCAATCATACAATGTTTGCCAATTTTTGTAGAGCCTGCAATACCTGTTTGAGCGGCAATTACGGTATGCTCTCCAATTTCAACGTTATGCGCTATTTGTATTTGATTATCCAGCTTAACCCCTTTTCTTAAAATAGTAGAGCCTAATGTGGCTCTATCTATGGTGGTACCTGCGCCAATATCAACGTTATCCTCCAAGATTACATTTCCGGTCTGTGGCACTTTAATAAACTCGCCGTTTTCGTTTGGAGCAAAACCAAATCCGTCTGCACCCAAAACTACGCCACTATTTATTACGCAATTGTTTCCAATTATAGTTTCTGAATACACCTTTACTCCAGCGAAAATGATAACGTTGTTTCCAATCTTTACGTTATCACCTATATAGGCATTTGGATAAATTTTCACATTATCACCCAACACCACATTATTTCCTAAATATGCAAATGCGCCTATATATACATCTGATCCATAAATAACATTATCAGATTTAAAAATGGGCTCTTCAATACCCACCTTATTATTTTTAACCTGATTGTAGTATTCCAACAACTTGGAAAATGACTTGTAGGCATCTTCTACTTTAATCAATGTAGTGTTCAAATCTTGTTCTGGAACAAAACTTTTATTCACTATCGTTACCGATGCTTTTGTTTTATAAATGAATGAAGTATACTTAGGATTGGCTAAAAAAGTAAGGGAACCTTCTTCACCTTCCTCTATTTTAGCAAGTTTATGTACGGCTATTTCTGGATTTCCATGTACTTCTCCTTCTAAGATACCTGCAATCTGACCTGCTGTAAATTTCATGAGCGTAAAAGTAAGAAAAATTGTTAAACCCCTTCTTTAGGATAACACATATAATATTTGGTTACCGTTTTTGAAAGTGCATTTAAATTTAGGTGATCAGACAATTTGGCGACATCGGTTATTTTTCCATTTTTCCTTAAAATGTTGATAGTCTGATGTTGCCTATCGTAAGCTTTATTTCTCAACTCGCCCTTAAACACAAAATACGAAGCCTCTTCATCCGTAATATTATACTCGGCTTTTACTTTATTTAATTGCATTAAAAATTTAGTTTCGCTAATAGGTTCCTTTTTCACCTTTATATGAAGTAGTTTTCTATTAATGATCATTGCACACAATGAGCTTAAAACAAAATCATTAGAATATTGCCACTCTTTTAATGCTGCAAGTATGTCTATATCATCTAACTTGGCAAACTTTATTAAGGTATCACCATTAAAGTTATTGATGTCTATATGATGGGTTAAAAAGTAATGTAAGGGAGTACTAGAATTCAATGTTTCACCTTTTTCAATTAGAAAACGTGCCCTTTTAAGTATACTGATAAGCAATCGTTCTGCCACCACTGCTGTTTTATGAAGATAAACTTGCCAGTACATGAACCTACGTGCCATTAAGAATTTTTCAACCGAATAGATACCCTTTTCTTCAATGACCAAGCTACCGTTCACTACATTTAACATGGTAATTAAACGTTCTGCATTGGTATTACCTTCCGCTACACCAGTATAAAAGCTATCTCTTTTTAAATAATCTAAACGGTCCATATCTAATTGACTAGACACTAGCTGGTTCAAGAATTTTTTTTCATGATTTCCAGTAAAGATAGAAATGGCCTCCGTTAAACTTCCGTTAAATCGTTCGTTGAGTTCTTGCATGAATTGAAGTGAAATAAACTCGTGGCTAACACCTTCAACAATGCTATGTTCCATGGCATGTGAAAAAGGTCCGTGACCAATATCATGTAAAAGAATGGCACATAAAAGTCCGTCTTCTTCACTTGTAGAAATCTCAAATCCTTTAAAACGAAGCACTTGTATAGACTTCTGCATTAAATACATACAACCCAATGCATGATGGAATCTAGTATGGTGTGCCCCCGGATAAACTAAATAGGACAACCCCATTTGTGAAATTCTTCTCAACCTTTGAAAATAGGGATCGGCAATAAGGTCAAATATTAGGGCATTGGGAATTCTAATAAATCCGTAAATTGGATCATTAAAGATTTTCAATTTGTTTGATGTCTTCAAGATAACGTTGTCTTTTCTGAAATTAACATTTCAAAGTTATACAAAAGCATTAGCATATAATTTGATTATCGTCAAATAATAATTCAATGAACAAAATAAAAATATTGTGGGTAGATGATGAAATAGATCTACTTAAACCACACATCATCTTTTTAGAATCTAAAAATTATAGTGTAATTACCTGTCAAAGTGGACAAGAAGCATTAGAAGAACTAGCCCAAACTAGAGTAGATATCGTATTTCTTGATGAAAACATGCCAGGCATCTCCGGTTTGGAAACCTTATCAGAAATTAAAACAATAAACAACTCTTTACCTGTGGTCATGATCACCAAAAGTGAAGAGGAGTTTATAATGGAAGAAGCCATAGGTTCTAAAATTGCAGATTACCTTATTAAACCTGTAAACCCCAATCAAATTTTATTATCTCTTAAAAAGAATTTAGACCACTCTAGATTGGTTTCTGAAAAAACCACTAGTAACTATCAGCAGGAATTTAGAAAGATAGCCATGGATCTATCCATGGTCAGCACTTATCAAGAATGGGCCGACCTTTATAAAAAGCTAATTTATTGGGAACTTCAATTAGAAGAAATTGAAGACAGTGGTATGTTCGAAATCTTGGAATCCCAAAAAACCGAAGCCAATCAACAGTTTGGTAAATTTGTAGACCGCAATTATGAGGATTGGTTTACAGATACGGACGCACCTGTAATGTCTCACACCTTATTTAAGAAATGGATCGCACCCGAGATAAAAGATCAAAAAACATTATTGATCGTAGTAGATAATTTAAGATACGATCAATGGTATGCTTTTGAAGATACGGTCAATTCATTTTACAAAAAGAAAAAAGAAGATTCCTACTATAGTATTCTACCTACCGCAACGCAGTATGCTAGAAATGCGATATTTTCTGGGTTAACACCGTTGGATATGGAAAAGAAATATCCGGAATGGTGGAAAAACGATACCGATGAAGGCGGAAAAAATCTTTTTGAAGACAAATTCTTAGATGCTCAACTAAAAAGACTTGGACTTGATTTAAAATGGGAGTACCATAAAATTAGTAGTTTAAAACAAGGCAAACATTTAAGTCAGAATTTTAAGGGGCAGAAGGATAATGATTTGACCGTAATAGTGTACAACTTTGTGGATATGCTTTCTCATTCTAAAACAGAAATGGAAGTTATAAAAGAATTGGCTTCCAATGATAAATCTTACCGTTCATTAACAACCAGTTGGTTTAAGAATTCTCCGATGTTAGAAATTATACAACAAGCGCAGACCTTGGGAATGAAATTGATTATTACCACGGATCATGGCACCATCAATGTAAAAACTCCTTCCAAAGTTGTTGGTGATAGGGACACAAGCCTGAATTTACGCTATAAAACCGGCAGAAGTCTTACGTATGAAAAAAGTGAGGTTTTAGCAGCCAAAGACCCAAAAACCATTAATTTACCTAGTATAAATATGAGTAGTTCTTTCATATTTGCTAAAAATGATTATTTCTTTGCCTACCCCAATAATTACAATCACTATGTAAGTTATTATAGAAACACGTATCAACATGGCGGAGTTTCTTTAGAAGAAATGATTATTCCTTTTGTAGTTTTGGAACCTAAATAGTTTATTAAAATGGAATTCATTTATAACGAAGGTGAGTTACCTAATGTTGCCAAGCAAATTGTAACACATTCTAAAAGTAAAATATTAGCATTTTATGCCCCAATGGGAGCTGGAAAAACTACGTTAATAAAATCATTGGTCAAAGAATTGGGTAGCGATGATACTGTAAGTAGCCCAACTTTTGGACTTGTTAATGAGTATGCACTTGAAACTGGTGAACTACTGGGCTTTCATTTTGATTTTTATCGTCTTAATGATGAATCTGAAGCAATGGATATGGGGCTTGATGATTATTTGTCTTCAAATGGCTGGATATTTATGGAGTGGCCAGAAAAAATACCGAACCTTCTTCCTACGGATATTCAAAATATTACTATTGAAATAATTGACGAAACAACAAGAAAACTAATTCTTTCTAAATAAGGGTTTTAACGCTAATATTCATTTGGTGTAAGAATTGTGGAATTTAGCATCGTTCAAACTAAAGATTTATTGTATATATTCGATAAAAAACAAGGATTTCGATAAAATGTACAAATAATCGGTTAAAAGTCACAATTTTAACGTTTAACAACATTTTAGTTGTATATTTTTTCTTACGTTTGTAGGAGAACTAAATATTTGTATAACCAAAAACCCCTTGAAAATGAAAAACAAAAGAACATTCTTAGCTTCAATCGCTTTAGGCGTATTCCTTTTAGCAATGGCAGCACCAGTAATCAACATTGATAATCAAGATTTAAATGTTGATAAAAGGAAGTTGACTAAGAAAATATAATATCTATATTTTTTTGAAATTTAAAGAGCAATTTAATTGCTCTTTTTTTTATATAATAAATAATAAATACGGTCGTTAGCATATAGTAATACTATTTTGTCAATGATCAACAAATCAAAAAAAAAGAAAGCCAAAAAGAAGATATTTTTAGAATCTCTTCTCGTTTTTTTTATTGCTATATCACCTTTTCTATACAAAACATATGATTATTTACCATATGATTCAAATGGTGATGTATCAATATTAGGTTTTACTTTAGACGGAAACGGATTTCCTGATGCATCTACATACCTATGGTTTTTAACATCTAAAATTGTTCCTTTATATTTATTGATTTTCTGGTTTCTTACCTCACGAGATTGGTGGTATCATATCATCATCATTCCAATAGCTATGTACGCATTTCAAATGTTTGAAGTGTTCTATGATTCTGATCATTATATTGATACTGATAATATCTGGTGGATAATTCCTATTTGTATGATTACCATTCCCTTTGTTTATTTTATTCGTATTAAATTATACGATAAGCATGTTCATGGAATAGATCTAGAAGCAATGGAAGCTGAACTAGAAGATCTAAAGGCTAAAGGCTACACCAGTGACAAAAAAGATGATAGTTCCCTAAATGAAGTGCCTTCTTTGTCTGATGATTTAAATTCCAAACTATCTACCGGCAGTATTGAGAACTTTTTAAAAAATTTACAAGAACGTGTTCAAGGTTGGCTACACCTTAAGTTTTAACTACACTATATCATTAATTAAGCGCAACCCATTCATTTCTTTAAAAATTGTACATTTGAGTTTCAAGTCAGTGATTTGAACCACGCATTTTTGTAGTTATGAATGAACCCACATCACCGTTTAGCAAACACCAATTAATTCCACAAGAGGAAACCTTAGAGGTTTTACGCCAAAAAGGTGAATTGTTTATAGGCATCCCAAAGGAAAATCAGTACCAAGAAAAAAGAATATGTTTAACGCCTGATGCTGTCAATGCCATAACGTCTAACGGTCATCGTGTTCTAATAGAATCTGGAGCAGGTGAAGGAGCCCATTTTTCTGATGCGGATTATGTAACCGCTGGTGGGGAAATTACCAGGGATACTAAAAAGGTTTTTGCGTGCCCGTTAATTTTAAAAGTAGAACCTCCTACCCTTACCGAAATAGAATATATAAATCCGCAGACTACAATAATATCCGCACTTCAGATAAAGACCCAGTACAAGGAATATTTTGAGGAATTGGCAAGAAAACGAATTACGGCTATAGCTTTTGAATATATCCGTGATGAAGAAGGAAAATACCCGGCTGTGCGTTCTCTCAGTGAAATTGCAGGTATTTCTTCAGTACTAATTGCCGCAGAATTAATGGCAGCAAATAATAATGGCAACGGGTTAATGTTCGGGAACATAAGCGGTGTACCACCTGTAGAAGTGGTCATCATTGGAGCAGGAACCGTTGGTGAATTTGCAGCACGCTCCGCAATAGGTATAGGAGCAAATGTAAAGGTCTTTGACAATTCTATTACCAAGCTAAGAAACATACAGACCAATCTTAAACAAACGGTATACACATCTACAATACAACCCAAAAATTTATTGAAGGCCTTAAAACGCTGCGATGTTGCTATTGGCGCCACAAGAGGAAAAGATCGGTCACCGGTAGTGGTTACCAGTACCATGGTAGAACATATGAAAAAGGGAGCCGTAATCATTGATGTAAGTATTGATACTGGCGGATGTTTTGAAACCAGTGAAATTACCGATCACAATAAGCCTACTAGAAAAAAATATGATGTAATACACTACGGCGTGCCCAATATACCCTCTAGATATCCAAAAACAGCCTCAGTAAGTATCAGTAATATTTTCACGCCTTATTTACTGAAGATCGGCGAAGACGGCGGACTAGAAAACTCCCTTCGTTTTGATAAGGGACTTCGAAATGGGCTATATATGTACCATGGTATTTTGACCAATAAATCGGTCGGAGAATGGTTTGACCTTCAGTATAGCGATATTAATTTCCTAATATTCTAAAACAAAAAAGCAAAATTTTCTCTATCCATTTAAAAAGACATAATTTCGTGATCTTAATTATTACAATAAGCAGCTAGGATGGATTTTCTTAAGAGGTTAGGTTATTTTTTGGTGGGGATGTCTATAGGAATCGTTTTTTTAACTTTTTTTCTTAAGAAGAAATCTGAAGAAACCGGTGTATATTTTTGCTACCTACCTAATTGCAGAACCTTAAAAGACATTCGCTCAAAATCTATGTACTATAGTGAGGAAGCCCAACAAAAACTCCAAGAGTTACAGCTGGATTCTACTGCAGTGACCTATATTTTAACCGAGGGTGATGTGGATTTCGGAAATAGTGATACAAAATCCGTTCCCTGTAAAACTTATGTTATTGAGTCCGATTACAAGGAACAAGATTATACTTTCACCGTTAAGAATTGCAGAGAAAAAGCTACGATAGAAAACGTGCAACTACAATAAACTTACATTTTTCTGCGCTTTCTTTCTTTTTTCAATAATGATAATTCTCTACTGGTTTGTCCCGCTACAGATGTATTCTCATCTGCTCTTCTAATTAAATACGGCATAACATCACGTACAGGTCCGAAAGGAAGGTATTTGGCAACATTATACCCATGGGCAGCTAGGTTGTAAGAAATATGATCGCTCATTCCATATAATTGACCAAACCATATATGATCATTATTTTTTGCGATGCCCTTCTCCTCCATTAATTCCATTAATCGGTAACAACTTTCTTCATTATGGGTTCCAGAGAAAATTGAAAGAACGTCAAGGTTATCGACCATATACGCTATGGTAGCATTGAAATTATCATCAGTTTCTTGTTTGGTTTTGCAGATCGGTGAAGTGTAGCCCTTTTCCTTTGCTCGATCATTCTCTTTCTCCATGTATGCACCCCTAACAACCTTCATTCCAACCAAGAAACCATCTTTTATAGCGCGCTCATGCAACGCTTTTAAATACGGTAAACGATCCCATCTGTATGTTTGCAGGGTATTGAATACTATCCTTTTTTTCTTATTATACTTGCGCATCATTTCTTCAGCCAAATCATCAGCAGCATCTTGCATCCAGCTTTCCTCACCATCGATCAGCAAAGACACTTCAAGGTCATGCGCTTTTTTACAGACTTTGTCAAACCTATTGACAACCCTTTGCCATTCTGCTTTTTCTTCATCAGTGAGTTCTTTTTTCTCGCTAATTTTTTGGTATAAGGCAAATCTCCCAAAACCAGTTGGCTTAAAAACAGCATAAGGTATGGCGTCCTTTTCCTTTACAAAATCTAAAATGGTCAAAATAATTTCAGTAGCCGTATCAAAAGGGTCCTCCTCTTCTTTACCTTCTACAGAATAGTCCAATACAGAGCATACACCCTTTTGCCACATACGATCTACCACAGGCAAGCAATCCCTTTCATTAACACCTCCACAAAAATGGTCAAAAACAGTAGCACGAATTAAACTTTCCACGGGTAAATGAGCTTTAAAAGCAAAATTGGTAATAACAGAACCCATTTTCACCAAAGGTTCATTTGAAATCATTTTAAAGAGAAAATAAGCTCTTTCTAATTCTGAATCGGTTTTAAGAGCAAATGCAGTTGCAGTATTTTCAAAAATTTGGTCCATTCCTTATAATTTCTATAACGATCAAATATAATCACAGAATTTATAATCTTAAGACTAAAAATTACCTTTATTTTGCGTACAAGTTTCAAACAAATTAAGCTATATTTTTAATGGATTCCATTATTTCAGATTCTTACGCAGTACATTTCAATGAACAAGCTTTTTCTGCCCTAAATACTCATTTGGCAGAGAAAAAATATTCTACCATTTTTATAATGGTAGATGAAAATACCCATGAACACTGTCTACCAAATTTCATGGCAGAGCTAAATGGAGACTATGCATTTGAAATAATTGAAATTGAATCTGGGGAAATAAATAAAAACATTGAAACCTGCGTTGGTGTTTGGGAGGCACTTTCAGAACTTGGTGCGGACCGTAAAAGTTTACTAATAAATTTAGGCGGAGGAGTATTGACCGATATGGGCGGTTTTATTGCCTCTACATTTAAGAGAGGTATAGATTTCATAAATGTACCCACTACCCTATTATCTATGGTAGATGCTTCGGTAGGCGGTAAAACAGGTATTGACCTTGGCGCGTTAAAGAATCAAATAGGTGTTATCATCCAACCGGTAATGGTATTGGTGGTCCCAGATTTCCTTGACACCTTAGAAGACAGACAGGTCAATAGCGGATTTGCAGAAATGCTAAAACATGGTCTTATTCAAGATAAAGATTACTGGCAATCACTTAAAGAAGCTAAAGACCTTGAGGATATGAAAAATCATATTCTTACTTCAATTCAAATTAAAAATGAAGTGGTCTTGCAAGACCCTACCGAACAACATATACGTAAAATATTAAATTACGGACATACATTGGGTCACGCCATAGAATCGTACTTTCTTGAAAACGAATCTAAAGAAATGTTGCTACATGGAGAAGCAATAGCAATTGGTATGATCTTAGAAGGCTATTTATCACTAAAACTATTAGACCTACCCCAAGAAGCCATGGAGGATATTAAGGAAACTTTTTTGGACAGGTATGACAAAGTAGAATTTTCTGATACCGACATTGATAATATTCTAAAGTTAATGAAGTATGACAAGAAAAATTCTCATGGAAAAATCAATTTTGTACTCTTAAAATCTATTGGTGAACCTAAGTTTGATGTTGAAATTCCGGTAACATTATTTACTGAAGCTTTCGCTTACTACAAACTTTAAAAACTTCACATACCCAAATCATTACTTTCACAACTCTATAAAGATGTGTGTAATTTTAATGACTAGTTTAGTTATAGTTAAATAATAACCCGCTATAAATAAATTAGTTATGACCAGACGACTTATAGATTATCGTAAATTAGACCACAACTTAGCAGCTCTTTTAATTGAAACTTATCCTTATGGTTATGGTGATGAAGACATTATTACCTTCAAGAATATTAATGGTGATTATGTTGAGGCAGTTGAGCTGAAAACAACAGACACCTTATACTTGGTAAAAATTAGTAAGAGCCTTTCTAATTTTATCGCAAATTTTGAGGAGAATGTAGGCAAAGAGCTAGAATCAAGCACTCCCGAAGAAATAATGTCTTCAGAAGATATGACAAATGCCTTACACCTAAATTTTGAAAACGAACACGAACAAGAGTTAGATTAAACTAAATATCGCTCTTTTATAATATTAAAATGATGCCTTTGATGACCACTAATCACAAGGCCTAGCGCTGCTACAGACCAAGGTAACCCACTTGCGGTACCTGTTCTTTTTAGGACATCATTAGATAAAAGACTGAAAAAGTTAATAGATGCTTCTCTAACTATTAGGAATTCCTGTAAAATATCCTCTTTAGTTCTTTGATTTGCATAACTCTCTAAAACGTAATCATCTTGCTCAAAACCTGGTAAAGGAGTTTTATCGTTTCTAGAAATTCGAAAAGCCCTGTATTGAAAAACGCGTTCAGAATCTATTAAGTGAACTAAGACTTCAGCTATAGTCCATTTACCCTCCCCGTAGCTATACATCAACTGATCTTTGGTTAAATTTTCAATTAGCTGTTGAAAGTTCTTCTTGCCATTTTCTAAGGCAGACTTTAAATCTTCTTCTTCATTTAAAGCATTTAAGTAGGTTCCGTAAAAATATTGCAATTCGCTATTCTCTAAATCTTTTACCTTCATAAAATATTTTTTGTTTTACAAAAACAACCAAAAAAGCCCAATTAAAAAATTTAACCGGGCTTTTCTTCAAGTTAGTTGACTATATTATTCTTATAACTCGTTAAAAATAGTATGCATTAAACGCTTTTTGTCATTAAAGCTTTCTTCTAACGAAATCATTGTCTCGGTTCTGCTGATACCATCTATATCATCAATTTTAAAGATAATATTTTTAGCATGCGTAGTATCCTTTGCTCTAATCTTACAGAAAATATTGAATTTCCCGGTTGTAATATGTGCAATGGTAACATTAGGTATTTGATTTAAACGTTCCAATACAAATTTGGTCTGGTGCGTTTTTTCAAGAAAAATACCCACATACGCTATAAAAGCATAACCTAGTTTTACGTAATCTAAAGTTAGCGAAGAGCCTTTTATTATACCGGCTTCTTCCATTTTCTTAACCCTTACATGAACAGTACCTGCAGAAATAAGAAGTTTTTTTGCAATATCAGTAAAAGGTGTTCTGGTGTTATCAATTAACATATCCAGAATTTGGTGGTCTATTTCGTCTAATTTGACTTTGCCCATAGTTGTAAAATTTCTGCCAAAAATAAAAAATAATCACATTAAATTCATTGAAACTCGATTTTTTTTATTGAAAATGTAAACAATTTTACTATTTCAAAGAAATAAAACAATGAAATCTAAGAAAGTAGTTTTAAAATATCATTTTCTCTCAACCATTTCACATCGTTTTCATCATTGCAATTCAATGATTTATGTGCAAAAACTTCAGGAGGTTCCTTATCAAAAACATGAACCATAGGAACAAAATCCACTTTACCATTTTTTAGCACCTCCTTATACTGAATTGGTGTAAATTCAGCCGAAGTAAGACCATTATTCTCAAAATCTTTATTATACACCCCAATATCAACAAACTGTTTACCATTCTCTGGTATTGATAAATATTGGTCAACGGTATATTCTGTTATTTCATTATCCTCTATAGTTAATAAACTCTTTACTAAAGCTTTAAAAATGTATACCCTTGTTACATCTCTATCATAATCATTATAATAATGACCAGCTTCAAATAATATAGTAGGTGTTCCCTTCATTTGAAAAGCATCGCCTACGCAATTTGCATTAAAGCCATCATCATACCTACCTACCTGCCCAGGTATTTCTTCTTGCAATTTGCTGTTCATTGCCGCTATTAATTGCATACTCAGTTTTCTAGACGGTGAGTTATTACGGTCTTCATCAAAAGCTGGAGCCAAAAAAGAAACCGTAGCCGGTTTATGAGTAGTACCTACATTAAAAATAGTACGTTGATCATGCAGATTAAAACAAAAATCTGGCGTAAAATCATCATAAACCTTTTTTAGCACTTTACTCTCTGGTTGCGATAAGTTTTGTGCGTCTCTATTTAAATCGATTTCATTGGCATTTATCCTAGTAAAGTCTCTAGCACCATCCGGATTTAAAATTGGAATAATCTTAATGGTACAGGCATTCCATATTTTGGAGGCTTCCATGGAATCTTGATTCATAAAATTAAATAAATCTAAAACAGCCTTCGTTGTCGTTGACTCATTTCCATGCATTTGAGACCACATTAAAATTCGCTTAGGTCCGTTACCAAAAACAACACTTTTGATAGCTTCTCCGCGTACCGATCTACCTACTACCTCAGTTTTAAATGTTACCGGTAATGAATTTAAAAATTCATCTATATGGTCATAAGTAATATATCTTCCCGATATACTGGTTACACCATAGTCCTTATAATTTATTTCTTCCATGTATTACTTTTCAAAAAACAAAAATACTACAGGTACAGTTTACAATTGTAAATCAGTTTGTGATAAAAGAACCAAATTAAATGGTATTGAAATTTACAATTCTAATCAAAAAGATAAATAATATTTCATTATATTGAAAATCAATTATTTAATGTTATTTAAATAAACCTAAACTTCATAAATTTCTAAACGGATTTAAGAATTTTACACATAATTTAACTACTATTAAATGGAGTATGAATTAATTTTGTAAACATGTTAGACAGCAATTCATTCATATTAAGGTTAAAGTCAATTTTAACCCATTACGAACTTTCCTCCTCTGCATTTGCAGATTTAATTGAGGTGCAAAGATCTAGCATATCACATTTGTTGAACGGCAGAAACAAACCTAGCCTAGAGTTTATCATGAAAATTAATGATGCCTTTGCAGAGGTGGATATTCAATGGTTGCTTTACGGCATTGGTAGCTTTCCTAAACTAAACGAAAAAGAACCAACCAAAACTTACAATAAATCTAAACAGACCACCTTACCACCTAGCGAAAAGAATATTGACCGAATAGTTATTTTCTATAATGACGGTACATTTAAAACATACCTAGAAAAATAGTTTTAAAATTCTAAATTCAGCATTCCTAACTTTTACTAGAATCATCATCGGGAATTTGTTTATTTTGCAGTATGATGAAAAAGATATTTTTTACTGCTATTACAAGCCTTTTACTTTGTTCTTGTTACCAACCTGAGCGCGATTGCGAAAAGTATCAAACAGGCACTTTTAAATTCACTTATGAAGTTGGAGACACTGTCAAGGAGGGAAAATTCATAAGAACCAAAGATTACAGCATTGACTATTATGAAAACAAAATAGACAGCGCCACCGTCCGCTGGTTCAATGACTGCGAATTTGTGCTACAAGACATTAATAGCAAAACAGCCATACATTATAAAATTATTAGTACAACGGATTCTTCTTATACCTTTCAATACAAAAGCGCTGTAAAAGACCCTAACAAAAAATTAGTAGTAAAAACCGGAACCGCAATTAAAACCAACTAACCATGTTTGAAATTTTCACCAGTCCAGATGCTTGGATTGCCCTACTTACACTAACATTTCTTGAAATAGTTCTAGGTATAGATAATATAATTTTTATCTCCATTGCCGCAGGAAAACTTGAACCTGCACAAAGAAAAAAAGCTACAAATATTGGACTTGTATTGGCCATGGTTATGAGAATTGTATTGTTATTTGGCATCTCATTGCTTACTTCAATGAAAAAACCGTTTTGGGTGTTTGACAGTGAATGGATTACAGGAGGAATTAGCGGACAGGGAATAATACTCTTTCTAGGAGGTTTATTTCTGCTTTACAAAAGTACTAAGGAAATCCATGAAAAGGTAGAAGATAAAGGGCATGACGAACGCGAAGTAAAGAAAGCGAGATCCACATCCCTGACCAATGCCATTTTGCAAATAACCGTAATAAACATAGTATTTTCATTTGACTCTATTTTAACTGCCATAGGAATGACCAACGGCATCTCTCCCAACCCTAACGATGCATTAATACTTATGATTGTAGCCGTAGTTATCTCAGTAATCATAATGATGTTATTTGCCAATCCTGTTGGAGAATTCGTAAATAGACACCCTTCCATTCAAATCCTAGGGCTTTCTTTTTTAATCTTAATAGGTTTTATGCTAATTGCAGAAGCAGCTCATTTAAGTCATCTAATTGTATTTGGAAATGAAGTGGGCACCATCCCGAAAGGATACCTTTACTTCTCCATTGCATTTTCATTAATGGTTGAATTCTTTGACCTAAGAATGAAAAAGAATAAGAAACCCGCTACACCAATTGAAAATCAGTAGGAAAATTAAATAACGTAAAAACCCTAATTAAACATGTGTTTAATTAGGGTTTTATATTTTCTTGCAACTGTATTTTAAACCGCCTGAGGTGTTTAATTTGGTCTATCAAAAGCCATTTCAGGGTTTTGTTCTTTTTGCTGCTTAAAAAGCCTCTGTTGCTGCTTAACAGTCATTGTACTACCATCATGGCTCCATCCTGGAGGACCAAAAATATACATTAGTTTATGTTTAAATTTCTTCACCTTCTTCACATCTGCCCATATATCTTTAAATTCATGGGTAAGTATTACAATAGGATTATTAGAATTAGGAGCATGTATAACGCCGAATTTTACATCAATTTCTTCATCATACTCTTTCCAGGTACCGAACATTTTATCAAAACAATTAAGAAATCCACCGTGATTCTTATCTAAGTACTCTACATTCTGTGCATGGTGCACTTGGTGCATGGTATGAGTGTTGAAGATTTTCTCTATAAAGCCCATTTTAGGCACATATTGGGAATGCAATTGAAACTGCCAGAAAGATTCTATAGCCAAACAAACTACAACCATTTCTACCGGAAAACCAATAATAGGCATCCAAACATAGAAGAAAGGTTTATACAACAAGGTAAACCACCCATTTCTTATAGCGGTACCAAGATTAAAATTATCTGAAGAATGATGTACAATATGTGCAGCCCATAAAATTCGTATTTCATGATTTGCCCTATGAAACCAGTAGTACGTAAAATCATCGGCCAACTGACATAAGAGCCACACGTACCAAGCATACCCAAAGGACTCATACCCCATTATATTGGTTCTCACCCCATCAACCATTGGGTTGAACAATTCATAGGCCCATTCAAAAAGAACTACCAACAAAATAACCTTAAGTAAAGGACCAATAATGGCCGAACCAATACCCATTGCACTACTAGCTGCAAAATCTTTCCAATCATAAAGATCATCATCTCCATGAGTTTTGCTATAGGTCAATTCTAATAAGATAAAGGCAATAAAAGCTGGTGCACCGTATACCAGCGGGTTAGTGAAATCCATTAATTCAAATTTTTGTAAAGGTAGTTATAAAACCAACCGTTCTAAAAAAATGTCTAATCTTAACTTTCTATTTTACGATAAGACAATTCAATTGTTCAACACAAAACTATTATTTCTTGTTTTTAAGTATCTCATTTTGCTCCTGTAACAATTTTTCCAAACTAGACAATAGCGCAATATTCTTAGGTGTTTCCACTTCTTTATTTGTCGGATCTTCAGATTTTTGCTTGAACCTGTTAATAAACTTCACCATTACGAAAATGGTAAAAGCAATAATTCCAAAATCTATAAGTGACTCTATGAGCTCCCCATAACCTATAGCAACTTCTTCTGCACTATCCGTTGCCTGCCTAAGTATCCACTTTTTATTTGAAAGATTAACATCATCTGTCAACAAAGAGAGAGGAGGCATAATAATAGCAGAAACAATTGTACTGACAACTTTATTAAATGCGGTACCAATAATAATACCGACAGCCAAATCTATCATATTGCCCTTGATGGCAAAATTCTTGAATTCTTCAAAAAAATTCTTCATAAACTCAATTAATCAAATAAAGTGGGTTCATCTGCAGAACCACCTTCTACATCTTTTGATTTCTTATTTTCGGTACCAGATTCTACTGCCTGCTCATCTACTACTTCAATATCTTCCGTTTTTTCAGGGATAACCGGCTCATAAGGCAAAGGCTCTAAGCTATTAATGTTTTTCACCTTTTCAGTAATCAATTGATTACCTAAAGCTTTAATCCCCTTGATAGCTATAAAATTCTCAATATCAACACTTTCACTTTCCTTAGCCTCTTTACCTCTAGGCTTTGGAAATTCAATTTCAATCATTGGTCTCCAATCTGTAGAAACAAGCTCCAAGTATGATTTCGGATGTTCTGAAATAAATAATTCCTCTTTATTTTCATTCTCTATTAAAAATCTTTTTACGTAGAATCTTTCTTTCTCACCCTCCCAATAAATGGCTGAGATGGGCTTTTCAGGTATCCATTTTTCAAGTACGATCATATCATCATCAAAATGCGAAGTAAGCACTGGCAAAAATGTTTTAGCCACACCTTTTTGATTGATTACCAAAAGCAAATCATCACCTTTAAACTCCCCCAACAACTCTCCTCTGCCATCAACATTCAATCTACGCACAACATCATCAAACCAAATCTTTCTTGGCTTTAATGTAGAAACACCTTTTTCTTTAAGTTCTATGCGTTTTACAGAGTATTTGGTCACTATATTTCCTTTAGAGGCTCTTCCTTTTATAAGAACATCTGAAAAATCAATATCCCATTTTAATTTTTTAATGCTTCCAACTTGACGTAACAACACGGTAATAACTTCAGCCTCACCGTTAGGGTTTGCGGAAAAATATAGCACTTGTGTTCCAGGCTTACCTGTACCTAGCTCATAAATTCTATCACGTGTTATACTGGTAACATTAAAACGTTTTATATAGGTAGCCCCACCTTTACCGTCCTTATAAATTAAATTATAAGTAGTACGCTTATCTTTCTTCTTAAATACTGCGACATGAATGATTCCCTTACCAACAAAAATTTTGGAATCTACCTTTGAAACCATCATCTTACCCTCGTTGGTGACAACAATAATATCATCTATATCACTACAATCCGTTACGTATTCATCACGTTTTAACGAAGTACCCACAAAACCTTCTTCCCTGTTTACATAGAGCTTGGTATTCCTTATAACCACTTTGGTAGCTTCTATATCGTCAAAAACACGAATCTCGGTTTTTCTACCTCGATCCTTGCCATAAGTTTCCTTTAGGTTTTTAAAATAATCAATGGCAAACTCTATCAAATTAGCCAAATGGTTTTTAACTTCCGCAATTCGCTCTTGCAGACTCTCTAAATGTTGTTGCGCCTTATCTAAATCAAATTTTGAAATTCTTTTAATACGAATTTCAGTCAACCTGGTAATATCCTCTACGGTAACGGCTCGTTTTAAATGCTTTGTATGTGGAGCAAGCCCTTTATCTATAGCATTTATTACCCCTTCCCAAGTCTCCTCTTCCTCAATATCCCTATAAATACGGTTCTCAATAAAAATTCGCTCTAAAGAGGCAAAATGCCATTGCTCCTCTAGCTCACCAAGTTGAATTTCCAATTCTTGTTTTAAAAGATCAACCGTAGAATCCGTAGATCTTTTCAACATCTCCGTTACACCAATGAATAAAGGTTTATTATCTTCAATAATACAACCCAATGGTGAAATAGAAGATTCACACGCCGTAAATGCATAAAGGGCATCTATTGTTTTATCAGGTGAAATTCCACTGGGCAAATGCACCAATATTTCAACTTCCGCGGCGGTGTTATCCTCAATTTTTTTAATTTTTATCTTACCCTTTTCATTGGCCTTTAAGATAGAATCTATTAAACTACCAGTATTAGTACCATAAGGTATCTCATTGATTACCAGTGTATTTTTATCTAACTGGGAAATCTTTGCACGCACACGAATTTTACCACCCCTAAGTCCATCATTGTAATTGGTAACATCAATAATACCAGCCGTTTGAAAATCCGGAAAAATTTTAAATCGTTGTCCTTTTAAGTGCTTAATGGATGCATCAATCAGCTCTACAAAATTATGCGAAAGTACCTTTGTGGAAAGCCCCACAGCAATACCTTCCGCTCCTTGAGCTAATAACAAAGGAAATTTTACGGGTAAGTTTACAGGTTCTTTTTTTCTTCCATCATAAGAAGCCTGCCACTCGGTAATTTTAGGACTAAAAATAACCTCTAAGGCAAATTTAGACAACCTTGCCTCAATATATCTTGAAGCAGCCGCTCTATCCCCGGTCAAAATATTACCCCAGTTTCCTTGTGTATCTATTAAAAGGTCTTTTTGACCTATTTGAACCATGGCATCGGCAATACTGGCATCACCATGTGGGTGATACTGCATAGTGTGACCCACTACATTCGCCACCTTATTATACCTACCGTCATCCAACTCTTTTAGTGAATGCATGATTCTACGCTGTACAGGCTTAAAACCATCTTCAATAGCAGGTACAGCTCTTTCTAGAATTACGTAGGAAGCATAATCCAAGAACCAATCTTTATACATACCGGTTACCCGTGTAAGGGCCTCGGCAGGTTCAGTTGTTTCGTTATTTTCTTCGGAAAGGTTGTCGTTAATTTCCTCGTTCAAATCGTCATTTTCTTCCATTCAGAAGCAATCGTATTAACTTAATTTATACTACTTTATCTTCTATTAAATCAACTTCTACTTTAAGATTGTTGATAATAAATTTTTGTCGGTCGGGTGTGTTTTTCCCCATATAAAAACTTAGCAATTCTTCAATGGACATTGCTTTATCTAACATTATGGGCTCCAACCTAATATCGTCACCAATAAAATGCCTGAACTCATCAGGTGAAATTTCACCCAACCCTTTAAATCGGGTAATTTCTGGTTTACCACTTAACTTATTTATCGCATTTTGACGCTCTTCATCACTGTAACAATAAATAGTCTCCTTTTTATTTCTAACCCTGAATAAAGGAGTCTGTAGAATATACAAATGATTTTCCTTTATCAATTCCGGGAAAAATTGCAAAAAGAAGGTAATCAACAATAAACGGATATGCATACCATCTACATCGGCATCTGTGGCAATAATGATATTATTATATCGTAAATCCTCAATAGATTCCTCAATATTCAATGCCGCCTGCAGAAGATTGAATTCTTCATTTTCATATACAATCTTCTTTGACATTCCGTAAGAGTTCAAAGGCTTTCCTTTTAAACTGAAAACGGCCTGGGTATTCACATCCCTTGACTTTGTTATGGAACCAGATGCAGAATCACCCTCGGTAATAAACAGGGCACTTTCCAATCTACGATCATGCTTCATATCACTTAAGTGCACCCTACAGTCCCGTAATTTCTTATTATGCAAACTGGCTTTCTTTGCCCTGTCACGAGCAAGTTTACGAATACCGGACAGCTCCTTACGTTCCTTCTCCGCCATCATAATCTTACGCTGAAGTTTCTCTGCCGTCTCTGCATTCTTATGTAGATAGTTATCTAAATACTTGCCAACAAAATCATTGATATACGTACGTACGGTAGGAAAGTCTCCACCCATATCGGTAGAACCCAATTTAGTTTTTGTCTGACTTTCAAAAACCGGCTCCATTACCTTGATCGATATAGCGGATATTATTGATTTCCTAATATCAGATGCATCATAAGACTTTCCATAAAAGTCACGAATAGTTTTTACGATCGCCTCTCTAAATGCTGCTTGATGCGTACCACCATGGGTAGTGTGCTGACCGTTTACAAAAGAATGGTACTCCTCACTATATTGTGTTTTACTATGGGTAATGGCTACTTCTATATCTTCACCCTTTAAGTGGATAACAGGGTACAACATATCTTCTACATTGTTATTATCCTCTAAAAGATCTTTTAATCCGTTTTCAGAATGAAACTTTTCGCCGTTATAAACTATTGTCAACCCTGGGTTCAAGTAAACATAGTTTTTAAGCATGCGTTCTACATACTCATTCCTGTATTTGTAATTTTTAAAAATGGTCTCATCAGGTATAAAGGTAACTTTGGTACCTTTTCTTTTACTGGTTTCCTCAGGACCTACTTCGCTTTCTAAATTCCCGGAACTGAACTGCGCGGTCTTTAGTTGATTATCCCGAGAAGATTGCACCTCAAAAAAACTGGATAACGCATTAACCGCCTTTGTACCAACTCCGTTTAGACCCACTGATTTTTTAAAGGCGCGACTATCATATTTACCACCAGTATTCATTTTAGAGACTACATCTACCACTTTACCTAAAGGTATACCCCTACCGTAATCCCTTACCTTTACAACTTTATCTTTTATGGAAATTTCAATGGTCTTACCAGCGCCCATTACAAATTCATCTATACAGTTATCTATAACCTCTTTTAAAAGAATATAGATTCCGTCATCGGCAGAAGACCCATCCCCTAACTTACCAATATACATACCAGGTCTTAATCGGATATGTTCTTTCCAATCGAGCGAGCGTATGTTATCTTCAGTATATTGAGATTCTTGAGCCATATAAAAAAATTTATGAAAGTTGCGTTAAAGATAGCACCACTCGGCAAAAGATAAAATAGCTAACTGTTAAAGTAATTAACAATTAATTCATGTCTTTTGTTGATAGCCTCAACAAATATGGTAATTCGGTCAAAAACTATTGCATTAAAATTCATAATAAATGAACTAATAATAACTGACCTATGTCATTGTAGTTTTTTCGTCAATTAAATATCTTTAATGAAGAATTTGAATACTTATGGAATTTATTGACTACTATAAAATTCTTGAATTAGACAAAACGGCTACTCAAGCAGATATTAAAAAGGCGTATCGCAAATTGGCCCGCAAACTTCATCCGGATTTAAACCCTAATGATAAATCCGCACAAGAGAAGTTTCAACGCGTTAATGAAGCTAACGAGGTTTTAAGCGATCCTGAAAAAAGAAAAAAGTATGACCAATATGGTAAAGATTGGGAACATGCCGAAGCTTTTGAAGAAGCCAAAAAAAACCAGCGCCGTTCCACTTCTAATACAAATAGAACATACACCAATTATAGCGGGCAGCAAGAAGATTTTTCAGATTTCTTTGAATCCATGTTCGGTGGTGGCGGCTTTGGAGGCAGTGCAAGACAAAGAACCTCCCAATTTAAAGGTCAAGATTTAAATGCTACGTTAAATTTAAATATGACCGATATTCTACAGGAACAAAAGCAGACTTTAGATCTTGGAAACAAAAAAATTAGAATCACTATCCCTGCGGGTGTCGAAGACGGACAAACAATAAAGATTTCAGGTTATGGTGGCGAGGGTGTAAATGGCGGTCCCAAAGGGGATTTATATCTAACATTTGAAATTTACAACAACACAGATTTTCAACGAGTAGGAAACGATTTATATAAAAATGAATCTATTTCTCTTTATGATGCCATTTTAGGTAGCTCAATTGAAATTACAACATTGACCGGAAAGGTAAAATTAAAAGTAAAACCAGAAACACAGAACGACACCAAAATAAAGCTAAAAGGAAAAGGTATGCCTATTTATAAAAAGAAAGGTGCACATGGAGATTTATATATTACCTATAAGGTCACTATGCCAACCAATCTATCTCAAAAAGAAAAAGAATTGTTTAAACAGCTATCAGAATTAAGATAATTATGGATCAAGAGAACTATATACAAATAGAAGTATACTGCAAACAAACGCAAACTCCCTTAGAGTTCATTGACGACTTGTTAGAGTTTGAGATGATTGAAGTTCAAGAAATTGACAACAAGAATTATGTGTTACCACATCACATATTAGAAATAGAACGCATTTACAGATTGAGAAATGACCTTGGTATTAACATGGAAGGAATAGACACCATAAATCATATGCTAAAAAAAGTCAACCGACTGGAGCAAGAATTAAAAATGCTACGAGATCGGCTGACTATATATGAGCCTAATTAAAAGTTATTTCCTAACTTATGAAATAGTAAGATTAAAATGATAATCAAATTCTAAAATTCACATTGACCAGCTTTTAAATCAAAACAATTACCTGCGGCATTTTGTGAAATAGAACAATCAATTGTAGGATTTAAATCAATTAAATTATTTATACCACAATAATTTCTAAGCAAATTGTTATTGTAAATTGACAAGGAACCTTCTACTTTAACTAAACTTTCCAATCCTTCCAAATTAATTAAATTATCATTAGCATAAATTTGAAGATTTGCCCCAATAAATTCTAAATTATTTAAACCATTTAAGTTTTCTATATTTAAAAATTCAAGTATAAAACGGGAACCTATATTCCGCAATGAACTAAAACCACTTAAACTAATTAGTTTTGGATTATTGGAAATCTGGATTTCCCCTTCAACAGATTCTATACTATTCAAAAAATTAATATTTTCTAATTGTAGATTATTTTCTAAAAAAATATTTCCAGAAATTAACTTTAAGGCTGAAAACGTATCATCCTCTAATAGACTACTAGTTTCTGATAATCGAAAAGAATTTACTTGCTCCAAAGCATTAAAACCTGATACATTTTCAATGGTTTCATTATATCCTATACTAAAATTCCCTGTAACACTCTTTAAAGAATTAAAACCATCTATTATTTCAAGTACAGGATTAAATTCTATTTCAAATCTACCTTCAATAGTCTGCAAGGATTCAAAACCTTCAATACTTTTAATACTTGAATTTCTTGTAACTTTAAAACCAGAGCTAATACTAACTAAAGTATTAAAACCCTTAATCTCAATCAATTTTTGATTGTTGTAAATTGATAAACTACCTTGAATTGATTCTAACTTATTAAAGTAAGGAAGACTTATTAAATTTAAATTATCATTAATACTAATTGAACCAACTTGCATTTCAGCATTATTAAACCCATCAATCAATGTCAATGCATTATTATCTACAATTTGAAAATTTCCAAAATTTATAATATTGTCAAAGCCTTTTACTGAAATTAAAGCATCATTATTTTCTACATGAATATTTTGAATTTGTGTTAAATTATTAAACCCATCAATACTTTTAAGATTAGTATTATTAACAAATACCATTCCCTGCAAAGTTGACAATTCGTTTAAGCCCGAAACATCTAACAAACCAACATTTTGTTCAATAAAAATATTGTTTTCAATTATCTTAACATTTTTAAATCCATCTAAATTTTCTATTAAAGTAGTTGCCTGTATGCTGATTCCCAAAGAAATTTCTTGCAAGCCATGAAAACCAATTAAACTTGAAAGTGATTTGTTGCCAAAAATATGAATGAAATTAGCTATTGAAATTTGAGACAATGCATCAATATTTTCTAATTTATCATTTGAGTACAATTGAATATCTCCACTAAAATCATTAAGATTATTTAATCCACCTAAATCTTTTAAAATTTCATTTTCATAAAGTATTAAATCAGCACCAATACTACTTAGACTATTTAAAGAAGATAAATCAACAATTGTTGAAGGATTATTTGAGTCTCTAATTTCTAATGAACCAGAAATTTCTGTATAATTATTGTCACCAAAATCATCTACCTCTTTTTGGGATGTAAGCACTACATCACCTTCAAAAACTTTTTCAATTTGCTCGAACATACCAGTTTTAAGGCTAACTTCATTCCCATAGCCCACACCCTCACTATTGGTTGCGTAAGCCCTCACAAAATATTCGGTATTTGATTCCAACCCATCAATTACACTTGTAAAATCTGCTGCGCCAGTACCATCAGATGTTATAAAATCATCAATTGTTGGTGTTGAAGAAACACTCCAACAAACTCCTTTAGATATAATTTCCGCACCTCCGTCATCAGAAATATCACCCCCTGAAACAGCTGAATTATCAGTAATATTCGTAGCAATATTAGTAGTTAACTCCGGAATTCCTAACTCTACAAATTCATCTGTGCCCAAATCATCCGATTCAGAATCCGAGCAACTAATTGTACATAAAATAATAAAGTAAAGCGGTAATAATTTTTTAAACTTCTGCATTTAGATAGATAAAATTTTAATTTATTCAAAGAAAACAAATCAACTAATTATCTAACTAAAAAACAGACTTAACAATCAAATTAATCGCCAATTAACATCAGTAGCCTCTTACACATTAAAACGGAAATGCATTACATCACCATCTTTAACAATGTATTCTTTACCTTCAACTCTCATTTTACCCGCTTCTTTCACTTTTGACTCACTCCCAAAGGTAACATAGTCATCATAAGCAATAACTTCTGCACGAATAAAACCTTTTTCAAAATCGGTATGTATAACTCCAGCTGCTTGTGGCGCAGTTGCACCAACAGGAATTGTCCATGCACGTACCTCCTTTACCCCTGCGGTAAAATAGGTTTCCAAATCTAATAACCTATAAGCTCCACGAATTAATTTTGCCGAACCAGGTTCCTCCAAGCCCAAATCTTCTAAAAACATTTGGCGCTCATCATATGTTTCCAATTCGGTAATGTCAGCCTCAGTGCCAACAGCCAAGAATATGACCTCTGCATTTTCTGCCGCAACTGCTTCCCTCACCTTTTCTACATACGCATTTCCATTAACCGCTGCCTCTTCATCCACATTACAAACATACATCACCGGTTTATCGGTTATAAACTGTAACGGTTTCACAAATTCTAGCCTTAACTCCTCTTCAATTTCGATAGCCCTTACAGAGGTACCAGCCTCTAGACCTGTCTTAATAGCCAATAGAACAGCTTCTTCTTTTTGCGCTTCCTTATTTCCCGTTCGTGCGGCTCTTTTTACTTTTTCCAATTTCTTATCTACAGTCTCCAAATCTTTCAACTGAAGCTCCATATCTATGGTTTCCTTATCCCGAATAGGATCAACACTACCATCAACATGAACTATATTGTCATTATCAAAGCAACGTAATACATGAAGAATTGCATCCGTTTCACGAATGTTACCTAAAAATTGATTCCCTAAACCTTCTCCCTTACTAGCACCTTTAACCAAGCCGGCAATATCCACAATTTCTACAGTTGCAGGTAACACTCTTTCTGGGTTTACCAATTCCTCTAACTTCTCTAACCTTGAGTCTGGGACATTAACCACACCAATATTAGGTTCAATTGTACAAAACGGAAAGTTTGCGCTTTGTGCCTTAGCATTGGACAAACAATTAAAAAGTGTTGATTTACCAACATTTGGCAACCCTACAATACCTGCTTTCATAATTTATAATATTTCAAGAGTGCAAATATAGTTTTTACCAACACAATTTTCATTCATTTTTAAATCTAACACATCTGTTAAATTACATACGATTAAATTAAATATAATTCAAATTATTTAGCTAAACGATATTTAAATTGAACGTATTTAACAATATTTAAGAAATATTTCTTACTTTGTCAGCAGAACATGTGAAAATATATGGAACTTCATTCAGATGAAACAATATGGTATTTCTTTAAAAAGGGCGAAGCAAACGGCTTTAGTCTCCTTTTTAAAAAATACTATCCTCAATTACACGTGTACGGTTTAAAGCTTAGTAACAACAGAGAAATAACAGAAGATTGTCTGCAAAACTTCTTCATTCAACTATTTGAAGAACGCGAAAAACAAAATGAGATTAAGAATCTTAAAGCCTACCTATTTGTATCTTTTAAAAGAAGATTGATCAAACAATTACAAAAAAATCAAAAGAACGTTCCAATTTCTGAAGCACAGCTATTTAAATCTAATTTTACTTTTTCTGCCGAAGAAATTTCAATTCACCAAGAGATGCATTTTAAATGCACGTCTACCTTAGCCCAACTGATTAATAATTTATCCCCTAGACAAAAAGAGGTACTCTATTTGAAATACTACAGCGAAATGAAAAGTTCCGATATTGCTGAAGTTATGGATATGAACTACCAAAGTGTTTTAAACGTACTTCAAAAAGCTTTAACAAAGCTAAGAAAAGTATCTGAAAATCAACAGATTAAAAATATTTTGAAAAAAAATTGAATTTAATAGGGTATATTTTTAAGAAGTAAATCTCTTATAAATGGAATACCTTACTAAATGAACAAGAAGCACAAATTCGATCTACATTATTTTCTAAACGATGCGTCTTTTGAAAACTGGGCCAAAGGCTTAAACAATAACGATGTCTCCTATTGGAATTCTTGGATACAAAACAATCCAGAACATCTAGAAACATTTCATAATGCAAAATCTATAATTACGGGTATTAATTTCAATCAAGACTACCCTAGCAACATCGATGTTGATCATGCGCTATCAAAGGTTTTAGATAAAATTGATATTGACGATTCTTCAACAAAAAAAATGAAGAAAGTTCGCTCATTGAATACGGTATTATACTCTACAGCTGCCGCAGTACTTCTGATCCTTATAAGCTACAGCAGCATTACATATTTTAATGAACATTCCACCACTGTACACAAAACCAATTACGGAGAAATAATTGATCTAAAGCTACCTGATGGTACATCTGTGGTACTTAATGGCAACTCAGAAATTTCATATGACAATGATAATCCACGCCTTTTGAACTTAAAGGGTGAAGCATATTTTAAAGTTAAACCCATACCAAGTACAAATGCCAAGTTTTGGGTAATTACCAATGACCTTAAAGTTGAAGTATTGGGCACACAGTTTCATGTGAATACCAGAAAACAAAAAACAAACGTAGTTCTTGACGAGGGTTCTATTCATTTAGAATTTAAAAATGGTGAAGTGGCAAAAATGATACCGGGCGAAATGGTTTCATTTTCAAACGAGAGTAAAAAACTACTTCATAAAAGGGTAAATATTGAGACCCCATATGCTTTATGGAGAGGTGGCACCTACGCCTTTAATGAAATTCCACTTAAAGATGTTATGACCAATTTAGAACTGACATATGGTCTAGAAGTACAGTATTCAGCTGAAAATTTAAAGGAAATACCCATTTCCGGTGGTATACCAAATCAGAATTTGAATATATGTATAGCTGCCATAGAGAAGGCTACAGGAACAAGAATTATTAACAAAGGAAATATTTTACGCGTACAAGAAAACCCTATTTATTAACTAAACTATTTATTTATGAGAACAAAACAAATAAAGAGATTGCTTTTTGCAACACTACTATGTACTAGTAGTATTAGCATGATGGCGTCTGAAAAACTCAAAGAAAAAATCACTTTAAGTGAGTTTTTAAACGAGATAAGTGAAAAGCACGAAGTGTATTTTACTTACAACCCCACTCTGGTATCTACTACCAGTTTAAACCCTGAGGAATATAAGTTCCCTGTTTTAGATAAAATCATAAATAAACTAGAACGTAAAACTAGTTTCGATTTTGAATATTTAGGAAACAAATACTATGTAGTTTATCATAAAAAACCACAAAGAGCTAAGGTTTTAAGACTAAAATCCAGTACAAACGGTATATCTGCCATGACATTGAACACTAAGGTTCAAAATAGCATTACAGGTAAGGTAACCGACGATTCAGGAATGCCTTTAGCAGGTGTAAACATCGTAGAAAAAGGAACCACAAACGGAACAACTTCAGATTTTGATGGTAATTATACCATTAATGTTGAAAATGACACCAAATTAGTTTTTAGCTACATAGGTTTTGCTTCCCAAGAAGTGTCTACAGCTGGCAAAAGCGTAATTAATGTTCAATTATCTGAAGGTGTAGCCCTAGATGAATTTATTGTTGTTGGGTCTAGAACTGCTCCTAGAAGTAATACAGATACACCATTACCTGTTGATGTTGTTGGTGTTAAAGAATTGACCTCTACCGGTCAGGCTACTTTTGACAAAGCTTTACAATACAGAATACCATCTTTTAATACGGTACAGACACCTGTAAATGATGCAACTTCATTATTGGATCCTTATGAGATAAGAAATATGGGACCAAGTAGAACGTTGATATTAATAAACGGAAAGCGTAAAAACTTAAGTGCATTGTTATACACTCAAACATCCCCAGGTCGTGGTGAAACCGGTGCTGATATATCGGCAATACCTACAGATGCGATTAAAAGAGTGGAAATTCTTAGAGATGGAGCATCTGCTCAATATGGTTCTGATGCTATTGCGGGCGTAATGAACATTATTCTAAAAGATTCTCCAAATGAAGGTTCTGCCACGTTGAGAACAGGTATTACTTCTGAAGGTGATGGTGAAATGTTCGGTGTAGCAATCAATAACGGTTCTACCATAGGCGAAGACAAAGGTTTTGTAAATTATACATTGGATTTATCTAAAGTAAATCAAGCAAATAGACCAGGTACTGTTAATGCTGCTGGTGAAGCCGCTGATTTTGGTGCCGATATTGCAGATGTACAAGAATTCTTATCAAGACGTCCAGATGCTGGTAACATCAATGGTTCTCCAGAAACTGCTGCTGCAAAATTCTCCGTAAATTTAGGTTATGACTTAAGCGAAAACACCACTTTATATGGTAACGCTGCATATGTCTACAAAGCTGTAAATAGTTTTGCAAACTACAGAACACCGTATTGGAGAACAGTTGATGATTTTCCTTATCTAGCTGATTTCTTTCCGGGTGACAACCCAAATACTGCCGGTGGATATGATGGATACTTACCAACATTTGAAGGTTTATTAAGTGACTATAATGCAACAATAGGATTCAAATCAACAATTAATGATTGGAATGTTGATGCAAGCTTCACAACCGGTGGCAACTTACAAACGTATAAGGTAAACAATACCCACAATAGAAATGTTGTATATTCTCCATCTGTATTTATAGATGCTAATGGCAATGGCTCTGTTGATGACGGTGAAATTACTGAAGGTTCAGAATTATATAGAGAAAATAGCCAGCAGTCTTTTGATCCGGGAGGAACTAGATTTTCCCATAATGTTGGTAACATTGATATCTCAAGGTTACTTTCAGACAAAGTAAGTATTGGTGTTGGTGCTGAGTTTAGAACAGAAACTTTTGAAATTATAGAAGGTGAACTTGCCTCTTACGACGGTGGTGGTGCAGATTCATTTGCAGGAGCATCTCCTCAAAACTCAGGAAAATTCAATCGTTATAACATTGGTGGATATTTAAGTTTAGACTACGATGTATCTGATGCATTTTTACTAAGCGGTACTATTAGAACGGAAAACTATTCTGATTTTGGAAATACGTTCATCTATAAGTTTAGTTCTCGTTACAAGTTTAGCGATGCATTTACATTGAGAGGTTCTATTTCTTCTGGTTTTAGAGCTCCTACCCTACACCAAATTTATACTCAAAAAGCACAGTACAGCTTTGTACCGGGTCAAGGTATTCAAGTTGGTGGTCTGATCAACAACGTGTCTACACAAGCAAAACTTTTGGGTATACCTCAATTAGACGCTGAAACATCTACAAACTTTACTATAGGTTTTGGTGGAAAAATCGCTAATAAATTCAGCTATACTTTAGATTATTACAACATTAAAGTAAAAGATAGAATTGTATTAGGTAATGAGATAGGTCCTAGTGGCGACGCTACTAACGCATTAGACGTTTTATTGGCGAACAACAACTTAAGCGATGTAAGTTTCTTTTCTAACGCAATTGACACCAAAACCTCTGGTGTAGATGTGGTACTTGCCTACAAAGGAATTGAAATTGGAGAAGGCAGCTTAGATTTGAACTTATCTGGTAACTATACAATTCAGAATGAACTAGACGGTCCTGTAAAGGATATCGCCTTAGTAGCAAATTCTGGTCAATCTGTAGTTAACCAAACGCAAGAAGCCTTGTTCTTTACATCAAGACCTAGAACAAAGTGGATTTTAGGAGCTAATTATGACATCAATAAATTCGGTTTTTCATTGAATAACACATTATTTGGTAAAACCAGCTTCTTTCAACAAGGTTTAAGTACTGATGCAAATGGTAACTTTAATTTGGGTACAGAATTCGATCCAAAAGTAGTTACGGATTTAGGAGTTAATTATAGCGCTACAGATAAATTAACTATAGCCTTAAACATTAACAACTTGTTCAACGTATTACCAGAATGGAGTTTTGTTTCTCAAAATGCTGCAGGAGATGCTATCTTGGCAGATCCAGCTCAGACTCAGAACCAATCTAACCTAATTACTTTTAACCAACGTTATTCTCAAATGACGTATGATGGTTACCACTTTAGCCAATTAGGAACCATGTTCAACTTATCTTTAAATTACAAGTTTTGATTTTGATTTAGTTTATTTAATAAAAAAGCTACCTATTGATTTAGGTAGCTTTTTTTTATTTCATCAAGAAGTAATAATAAAATCTAATTCAGAATATATTTTTTATGATAGCTATATTCTAAAAATCACCCCCTCATTTATTCAGGGTGCATAAAGCGTTGCTTTGCCAATAATACCTCCTCTGTTTCAACATGGTCATCATCTGGCACACAACAATCTACCGGACATACAGCTGCACACTGTGGCTCTTCATGAAAGCCCATACACTCGGTACATTTATCTGGAGCTATATAATACACTTCATCACTAATAGGTTCCTGTACTTCACCCGCGTCAACTTCTTTTCCATCAGGTAAAACAACATTGCCCTCTAAAGATGTACCATCACTATATCTCCACTCATCTGCTCCTTCGTAAATTGCAGTGTTTGGACATTCTGGTTCACAAGCCCCACAATTTATACATTCATCAGTTATTATAATTGCCATAATTTCTTCTACATTAAAATGCCCAAAAAAGAACGGGCATGCTTATTTTTGCACAAAGGTAATTCCTACCTATTTAGTATACAAATATAATGGCCCATAGCAACCTTACGATAACAGCTTTTGTTAAACTTGGAAATTTTCTAAGAACATTTTGTGAATTAATAGACAAAAACACCATTTCTGATCATTTAAATGACAAATGGGTAAGTTCTTTCAAATCAGAAATAGAACGAGCACATCATTACAATGGCTGGTTTACGGAAGAAAACTGTACCCATGCTTTCAAAGAATGGGGAAAAGTACTTTCTGAAGAAAATATTGAAGCCTGGCTGAGTAACTACGACCTTAGCATCAACAATGAAAAGGTTGTAGCGTTAATTTTGGCCGGCAATATTCCTTTAGTAGGGTTTCACGATCTTTTATGCGTTTTAATTACCGGCAATAAAGCTTTAGTAAAACTATCAAGCAATGATCAAAAATTAATTCCACTTCTCATTGATTTTTTAATTGACATTGAACCTTCTTTAAAGGATAAAGTAATATTTACCAAAGAAAAACTTGATCATTACGATGCTGTAATTGCGACTGGAAGTAACAATACGGCACGTTATTTTGAGTATTATTTCGGTAAAAAACCAAATATTATTCGTAAAAACAGAAATTCTGTGGCTGTTTTATCCGGAAAGGAATCCCAAGAAGAACTAACAGCATTAGGAGAGGATATTTTTAGATATTTTGGTTTAGGGTGTAGAAGCGTATCTAAAATATACCTCCCAAAAGAATATAATATTGACACTTTTTTCAAAGCAATGTTTCCGTACAATAGCATTATCAACCACCATAAATACGCCAATAACTACGATTACAATAAAGCAGTTTATTTAATGAGCGAGTTTAAATTATTGGATAATGGTTTTTTGATTTTAAAAGAAGAGGAAAGTTTTGGTTCGCCAATAGCTTCATTGTTTTACGAGTACTACGAAGATGTGTCAACATTAAAAGAGAAGCTTAAGGACAATAAAGAAAACTTACAATGTATTGTTTCATCTGGTTTTGTAGAAGATGAAATTTCTTTTGGAAACACCCAAAAACCAATGCTAAACGACTATGCCGACGGTATAGACACCATAGCATTCTTATTGAACACTTCTAAGAATTAAATAGCGATAGTAAAGAAAAATCTTCAAAAAATTCTGACCTTTGCAACCTTAAATTACACACAAGATGAAAAAACATAATTTTAGTGCCGGTCCCTGTATCTTACCAAAAGAAGTACTTTTAAAAGCTTCTGAATCTGTTATGGACTTTAATGGTTCTGGACTTTCACTTATTGAAATTTCACATAGAAGTAAAGACTTTGTTGCCGTAATGGAAAATGCAAGATCATTGGCATTAGAACTGCTAGATCTTAAAGACAAAGGCTATAAAGCATTATTTCTTCAAGGTGGTGCAAGTATGGAGTTTTTAATGGTAGCCTACAATTTACTGGAGAAAAAAGCAGGTTATTTAAATACTGGTACTTGGAGCGATAAAGCCATTAAAGAAGCTAAATTATTTGGCGATGTGGTTGAAGTTGGCTCATCTAAAGATGAAAATTTTAAATACATACCTAAAGGATACTCAGTTCCCAGCGGTTTAGATTATCTACATATTACATCTAACAATACAATTTTTGGGACCCAATTCAAGAAGTTTCCAAAAACCGACTGTCCTCTTGTTTGTGATATGAGCTCAGATATATTCTCAAGAAGTTTAGACTTCTCTCAGTTCGATTTAATATATGCCGGTGCACAAAAGAATATGGGTCCTGCAGGGACAACTTTGGTGGTCGTTAAAGAAGAAATTTTAGGTCAAGTATCTAGAAAAATTCCTTCAATGTTAGATTATCAAGTACATATTTCAAAAGATAGCATGTTCAATACACCACCTGTATTTGCAGTTTACACTTCTATGTTAACATTAGAATGGTTAAAAAATCTTGGTGGTATTGCAGCTATAGAAGAAATCAACGAAAAGAAGGCAAGATTACTTTATTCTGAGATTGATCTAAATCCTGTTTTTGAAGGCTTTGCCAATGTAGAGGACCGTTCTTTAATGAACGCCACTTTCAACCTTACGGATGATGTCTTAAAAACCACTTTTGAAAGTTTGCTAAAAGAAGCCGGAATTAATGGTTTAAACGGTCACCGTTCCGTTGGAGGGTATAGAGCTAGTATGTACAATGCATTATCATTAGAAAGTGTTGGTGTATTGGTAGACGTCATGAGCGAAATGGAAAGAAGAGGATAATTGTTGTAACATATACCGAACACAACAATAAAATTGTATTAAAACATATGAAGATATTAGCAAATGATGGAATTTCCCAAAATGGCATCACCACTTTGGAGAAAGCTGGATTTAACGTTTTAACGACGACGGTTGCTCAAGAACAATTAAGCAACTATATCAATGAAAATAAAATTGACGCATTATTGGTACGTAGTGCTACCAAAGTCAGAAAAGAATTAATTGATGCCTGTCCTACTCTAAAACTAATTGGTAGAGGTGGTGTTGGTATGGATAATATTGATGTAGATTACGCTAAATCTAAAAATATTCATGTCATAAATACACCAGCTGCCTCATCAGAATCTGTGGCAGAATTGGTTTTTGCACACCTTTATGGAGGCGCACGTTTTTTATATGATGCAAATAGAAATATGCCTTTAGAAGGTGATAGTAACTTTAAAGGATTAAAGAAATCTTACTCAAAGGGTACGGAACTTAGAGGTAAAACCTTAGGTATATTCGGATTTGGTAACATTGGTCAAGCTACCGCTAAACTTGCCATTGGCGCTGGTATGAAGGTTATATACTGTGATCCAGATGTAGCGCAGACAGACATTGAGCTTACTTTTTATGATGGTCAAAATGTTACGTTCACACTAAAGAACACTGACAAAGATGATGTCCTAAAGAATGCAGACTATATTTCATTGCATATTCCCGGTCAAGAGAACTATGTTCTGGGAAAAGCTGAATTCTCCAAAATGAAACAGGGTGTTGGTATCGTCAATGCCGCAAGGGGTGGTGTTTTAGATGAAGTTGCATTGATCGATGCTTTAGAAAACGGCACTGTTGCTTTTGCCGGTTTAGACGTTTATGAATCTGAACCAAAACCAGAAATTAAAATTCTAATGCACTCTAGCATTTCGCTTTCTCCACACATTGGTGCAGCAACTTTAGAGGCACAAGAAAGAATTGGACAAGAATTGGCCGACCAAATTATTTCTTTACTAAATTAAGAGCTCAATAGCATATTTTATTGACTCTTTTTCGTATTTTACAGCATAAACATTAAATTAACCATTACAATGGCAGGATTATTAGATTTATTAAATAGCCCAATGGGGCAACAATTAATTAGCGGTGTAGCTGGACAAACAAATCAGCCTGAAGACAAAACCGCTAATGTACTAAGTATGGCAATGCCACTAATTCTTGGTGCAATGAAAAAAAACGTTTCAACACCAGAAGGTGCTCAGGGTTTAATGAGTGCATTATCAAGTAATCATAGTGGCGGAATCTTAGATAACCTAGGAGGTTTGTTTAGTGGCGGTGTAGACGAAAGTGTAATGAATGACGGTGCGGGTATTTTAGGCCATGTATTCGGAAGTAAACAACCACAAGTAGAAAGTGCATTAAGTGCAAAATCTGGTTTAGATTCTGGATCGGTTGCTCAAATACTAAAAATTGCAGCCCCTATAGTTATGGGCTTTTTAGGCAAGCAAACTGCGCAGAGCAATGTAAGTGACGGCACAGGAATGAACGCTCTTTTAGGTAGTATGCTCGGTGGCCAACCTCAAGAAAACCAAAGCCTTATCACTTCATTATTAGATGCTGATGGTGACGGAAGCATATTAGATGATGTTGCCGGTATGGTAATGGGCAGCAATAAAAAACAAGGTGGTCTTGGAGGCCTTTTAGGAGGTCTTTTCGGTAAATAATACCTAGAAATCATATAGTTAAGCCGCTTGTAAATACAAGCGGCTTTTTTTGTATCTTATTTCTATGAAAAAGAAGATATTTAAAATTATTTACGGTACAATAGCTGCGACCTTTTGTGCATTGCTATTTAATTGTGGTACAAAGAGCGCATCACTAGCTATAAGCGAAGATGAAAAAAATGCCTTTACCCAAGTAGAAGGAGATACCATTTCCATTTCAAGTGAAGAAACTGAATATGAAATTATTATCATAGAGCCTGGTTTTAATATATGGTTGGCCTCAATAGCAAAACCTGAAGGTTATTATTCGCAAAATTTCTTGGAAAATAGAAATCAAATAATGGTTTTAGAATGGAACCAAAGAGTATTACAGCCTGCTAGATACAATCCAAATTTATATGAAATGCAAATAGATTACTTTAGACAAATTGATTATGGCTATGAAGTAAACTATAAGCTGTATAATTATTTTATTTATTTCCAAAGAAAATACAATCAGCGATTAGGCCCTTTTATACCACGTATATAAAAAGTATATTTGGCGTTTTCAATACATGCCATGCAGAAATTAAAAGAACGCTGGGGAATCACCAGTAATTTTCAACTTGTAATTATATTTATAGTATTTGCCATCACCGGATCATCATCTGTATATGTAGCAAAGCCTTTTCTAAATTTAATTGGTCTTCAGCAAGAAAATTTTTCGACTGCCTGGTGGGGAAGCACTCTGTATTGGTTTTTACGAATTTTATTAATTTTCCCTTTCTATCAAGTGTTATTGGTAATTTATGGATGGTTATTTGGTCAATTTAGATTTTTTTGGGCTTTTGAGAAAAAAATGCTGAAAAGAATTGGACTTGGATTTTTATTCTAACACACTTTTGTTGGGTTTTCTTTAACAAACAGTTCTACATCTTTTAGTACTTTAGCGCTGTGAAGAGATCAATATTTACATATTTCTCAGTATTTATTTTGTTCTGCCTTATGCTGATCAAGGTAACTTCTTTTCATGTCTATTCCCATCAAGATAATAAAGTAGATACTATAGAAAATTGTAGTATTTGTGAATTGGCAGTTCAGAATCAAAACGCTGAATACACTTTAGTTGCCACATTTTTATTCATAATTGCTTCAGTAATTATTATCACGGAAAAAAAACTGATACCTTTTTCAATTACAGTACCTAAAACGCTTTTCAGGTACACTACTTTTGGTCGCCCCCCACCCTGCCAAGCCTAATACCCCTTCCGAATTTTAAAATTGGTTTTCTTTTTCAACCAATTTATTATAGCGCTAAACTTATATAATGAAGTATTATTTATATGTTTTCGCAATCCTATGTAGCACAATTATTTACGCTCAAGATTGCAATTCAATATTATTAGGAGAAATTGTTGATTTCCATGACAACAGTCCGTTGAGTGGAGCAACTATTAACATAACTGGCAAAGGTTTTTCTACGGTCTCCCAACAAAACGGAAAATTTAGCTTTAAGGAGCTATGTGACGGGGTTATAGAACTTGAAATATCGCATCCAGAATGTACAACAAAGTTTGTAACATTGACCATTAATGGGGATACCTATTCAGAAATTAGGCTAGAACATCACCTAGAAGAATTAAAGGAAGTCAAAGTTGTTGGCGATGTACCAAAAAACACAAATTCCGCTCAGGAAAATATTTTATCGGTTAAAGATATCGAACGAAGCAGTGGTAATAGTTTAGGAGATGCATTAAAAAAGATTGCCGGAGTATCAACCTTAAATACCGGAGGAAATATAGTTAAACCGGTCATACAAGGTTTAAACGGTAGTAGAATCTTAATTTTGAACAATAACGTTCGTATGCAAGATATGGAATGGGGAGAAGAGCATGCCCCTAATGTAGACGTAAATGCAAATCAGAATATAAGCGTTATAAAAGGTGCTGCCGCTATAGAGTACGGAGGCGATGCTATCGCAGGTGTTATTGTACTTGAACCTTTACCAATAATAAGAACCGACTCTTTATTCGGTAAAACCCAACTTAATCTTGCCTCCAATGGCCGTGGTGGTAACATAACATCTTCATTGACCAAATCATATAAATCAGGCCTTTATATTAAAGGACAAGGGTCATTTAAAAGACTTGGGGATCTTGAAGCACCAGATTATATATTATCAAATACAGGTATTAAAGAAAGTGGGGTCTCACTTAGTATAGGTAAACGAGACTTTATACAAGGATGGGAAGGTTACTACTCATATTTTAATTCGGAAATTGGCATATTGAGAGCATCGCATATTGGCAATATAGATGATTTAATAACAGCCATTAATAGTGACGTACCAAGTGTGGTAAACGATTTTACTTATGATATTTCCCAACCATACCAAGAAGTTAGCCACCATTTAGGAAAGCTAAATTATTATAGAAGATTTGAAGGTTTTGGAAAATGGACCCTGCAATACGATTTTCAAAAAAACAGAAGATTCGAATATGATATACGTGTAGGCGATGATGCGGATAAAGCATCTTTAGATCTTGATTTAACCACACATTCCGTACTTACCAATATAAAATTTGATGCAAAACAAGGTCTAGATCTCAAGGTTGGAGCTCTAGGAAGGTTCCAAACCAATTTTGCCAATCCAGATACCGGTGTCCGAAGATTGATACCTGATTACGATAAATTTGATTTTGGTTTGTATTCAATAGGAAGTTATGAACTTGATACCGATTGGACGCTAGATGCCGGACTACGATATGATTTCAGCAGAATAGATTCCAAAAAATTCTATAGAACTTCTCGCTGGGAAGAACGTGGTTATGATATAGATTTTGCCGATATCGTATTGGAAGATTTAGGTACGCAACTACTGACAAACCCAGTCTTTGACTATCATAACGTCTCAGGAACATTAGGTTTCCATTATGAAATAAACGGAAAAGATCATTTACGGTTTAACTATGCCCTATCTCAAAGAGCACCTAACCCATCTGAATTATTTAGCGATGGTCTTCACCATTCTGCGGCACGAATAGAATTGGGCGATTTAAGAATGAGCAGTGAAACCTCTTCTAAATTTTCAGCTTCACTAGAAAGAAATAGTAACAAATTGGGGTATTCTGTTGCTCCATTTGTTAATAGCATTAGAGACTTTATACTTCTTGAACCAACGGGTGTAGAATTTACTATACGTGGCGCTTTCCCCGTATGGTCTTATCGTCAGACCAATGCAGTCTTGTTTGGTATTGATGCTTCTTTATATAATAATTGGTCATCAAATATTAGAACAGATCATAAGTTTGCTTGGGTAAAAGGTACAGATAGTGAAACAGACACACCGTTGATTAATATACCTGCTGCAAATTTTACAAATAGCATTACATACACCAATACCAAATGGAACAATTTTCTTATAAGTCTTGAAAGTCAATATGTATTTGAACAATCCAGATATCCAGAAAATATTGAGGTTTTTTCTCCTCAACAACAAGAGAACGTGTTATTGGAAATTAATACACCACCCGAAGCTTATCACCTATTGGCATTAAATACGGAAACATCTTTTACAATTAAAAATAAAAATGACTTAACCGTAGGTCTAAGTGCAACCAACTTACTAAATACAAACTATCGTGATTACCTAAATAGGCAACGTTATTTTGTAGATGATATGGGCAGAAATATAAGTATGCGCCTAATTTTTAACTATTAAGAATAATTATTACTAACAAATGAAAACAAGAACAAATATGAAAAGAAACAACATACTAAAAACCGTCCTAGCTCTAAGTTTAATGGCAACCGTAATGACTTCATGTTCAAGTGATGACGATACCCCAGAAGTAGTAAACGAAGAAGAAATCATTACTACGATGAAAGTAACGTTAACAAGCGCTGATGGTATTGCAACATTGCAATCTCAGGATTTGGATGGTGACGGACCAGATGCTCCAGTAATAACAGCTGATAATTTAACCGCAAATACGACCTATACTGGGAGTATTGTATTATTGAACGAAACGGAAACACCTGCAGAGGACATTACCGAAGAGGTAGAAGAAGAAGCAGACGAGCACCAGTTTTTCTTTGGACTATCTGGTTCTTTATCTGAAGTGACTTATTCTGATACCGATGAAGATGGAAACCCAGTTGGTATTGAATTTGAATTAACAACTGGTGATGCAGGTTCTGGAACAATTACAATTACGTTACGTCATGAGCCTACAAAACCTAACGATGGCACTTTAGCAGATGCAGGCGGAGAAACAGATATTGCTCAGACTTTTTCCGTTACGGTAGAGTAGTAAAAATATAAACACATGTAAAACTAAAAGCCTTTGATGTTTAATTCAAAGGCTTTTGTTTTTTTATTCTTCAAATTGATACCATTCAATATCCGTGAGTACAGCCCTCCTACCTAATTTCTTAGGTGGGTAATTGGTAACCAAGTAATTAATAATTACAGCTTCATTCTCTCCCAAGTCCCATAAATTTTGGGTTTCCTGCATCCATTTTATAGTTGATTTCCAGCGTTCTTCATTCATTCGGTTCTGCATTACCAACTTAGCGGAATGGCAGTTGGTACAGTTTTGAACGGTAACCATCATTCCCGGGGCATCTATAAAACCGGTACGTACATGAATTCCATTTTCTACCTTATCGTAATCGTCCTCTTCGGGAACAGTTACCAGCTCGGTTTGTGGTGCATCCGTTTTAAATGTAGAAAAACTTGGATCAACTATTAAATACACTAAAATTATTGCACCAATGCCAATAACAGCGCAAGCTAATATTATCTTTCTGTATAATTCCTGAAAATCGCCTTTTAACTTATTGTGATTCTGCTTTTTCATTTATGCGATTTTTACGGCTATCCTGTGACAAGCATTGTTTAAATACCCTTTTGGATTCCACCCAGGCAATAACATAGGTTGACTAACCCCATTGGAATCGGTAGCTTTTGCCCAGACTTCATAATAGCCCTCTTGCGGAAATGAAATATCTGCTGAGAAATGCTGCCACGCTAATCGGTTTGCAGGTTTTTCAATTGTACAATGATGCCAAGTAGCGCCAAAATCTATAGAGTATTCCATTTTGGCAACTTCTAGTTCACCTGCCCATGCATGACCTCTAATACTTAATTTTTTATTCTTTGATAAAACAGCACCAGATTTTGGATAGGTAATTAAAGATTTTACCGGCATAGATTCAATGATACACATATCTTCATCCGCGACTTTTTCACCAGAAGCAACGGGTTTACAAGGCACTCTATATGCCGTGCCGGTCATTTTGGTACCGTCATGAACTATATTTCTAATACTAATACGTTGTAACCATTTTCCAGAAACCGAGGCAGGCCATCCTCCCGCAATGACCCGTAGGGGATAACCATGTACTAAGGGAATCTCTTCACCGTTCATTTTAAAAGCCAACAATGTTTCATCTTGTAAAGCTTTTGACATGGGCGCTCCTCTAGATATTGGTTCTTTAGTAGGATCTCTACTAAGGTGTGTATCTGCAGAATGATAACCAAAGTAGACAGCATCATCTTTAATACCGACATCTTCTAACACATCGCGCAATCTCACACCTGTCCAACTAGCACAATACACCGCACCCACAGTCCACTGATTTCCTTTTGCAGGTGGATCAAATTCGCTTCTACCATTACCACCACACTCTAAGGTCAATTGATAGGTATGATGCTTAAATTTTGACTTTAGCTCAGACAACGTATATGTTTTCTCCTGCTTAACAGACTCTCCGTCTATGGTAAGTGTCCAAGTATTAACATCTATGTCTTCCGGAATCAATCCGTTATTTCGAACAAAAATAGATTTATTTGGAGTTACCCTATCATCTAAAAGATGAGCTTTAGCCTCAATATTCCAAGGCTTATCGTTTAGTACGACCATGCCTTTATCCTTATTGAATAACTTAAATGGGTCTGATTCTTGTAACGCCACAGGTGTGTAGCCCAAAGGCATACATTCCTTATAAATAATATCCACTCCTAGTAAAGCGGCAAGACCACTTAGACTAGATTTTGCAACAAAATTTCTTCTCTTCAAAACTCATGGTATTTGAGTTAAAGTTAAGAGTTTCTATAAAAATAAAGGTGGGTTTTACACTTCAATCGTACGCCCTTTTTTAGAAGACTTGAACACATATGTATATAACCACATTAGCGTAAACGAAGGTATGATATCAAAACCAGGAACAATTTCTTCTATAAAAGTGAAAACACCGGCAGCTTGACCTATTTTTCCTTTATACATACGTGTCATTAACCACGCAGAAAGTGGAGCCCATACCACATCTGAAAATTCACCCACGAAAGGTATAGCAAAAGAAAGCATACCTATACCATCAAATAGCAACCCCATGAAAAGTTGCTTGTATTTTTTATCTTTTAAAATTGACATACTTAAAAATTAGTTATTCTAACTTTAGATTACAACAAAGATGCCAAATTTTACAAAAAAATATTCTCAACGTGCAGAGATAGTAATTAGGAAAGTTTAGCACTAATTAACTTCAAGAATTCATTTCTAGTCTCAATTTTTTCAAATTGACCTCTAAAACCAGATGTTGTAGTTACAGAATTTTGCTTTTGTACACCTCTCATCATCATACACATATGTGAAGCTTCTATAACAACGGCCACTCCCTTAGGCTTTAAAGTATTATTTATACACTCTAAAATATCATGCGTTAACCTTTCCTGTACTTGTAACCTTCTTGCAAAAACATCTACCACTCTTGGAATTTTACTTAATCCTACGATATGACCATTTGGTATGTAAGCAATATGTGCCTTACCAAAAAATGGCAACATATGATGCTCACATAGGGAATACAGCTCAATATCTTTTATAATGACCATGTCATCATAATCTTCTTTGAACATTGCCCCTTTCAAAATTTCAACGGCATCTTGCTTATAACCTTGAGTTAAAAATAGCATTGCTTTTGCAGCACGTTCAGGTGTTTTAACTAAACCCTCTCTTGCTACATCTTCACCAATTTCATCAATAATAGATGAGTACCTACTTTTAACTTCATCGGTAATTTCAAGATTATATTCTTCTAAATTTCTATACGGGGACATATTTTATATTTAATGTTTAACCTAATTAAATTTAGGTTGAACAAATTTAATATTTCTTTCCTCAACAAACGTAAAAATATCATAAATAGTTCATATTACTATATAGTCTTAAATAATGGCACCAGAACATTGGGCTAAATGATCACTAAATGAAAATTACAGTTTTTAACGTGCCCCTTTTTCATTAATTTTGAATTTCAAACTATCACAACTCTAAACTAAACTTAACTCATGATAAAAGCTTCTAACATTCATAAATATTACGGAGAATTAGAAGTATTAAAAGGAGTTGACCTCCATATTAAAAAAGGAGAAATAGTATCTATAGTTGGTGCTTCCGGTGCCGGTAAAACTACCTTATTACAAATTTTGGGAACTTTAGACGTTCAATCAAATAGAAAAGACAGTACGTTACTGATCAATGGTATTGAAACTACGGAACTAAATGATAAAGATTTAGCAAAATTTAGAAATGAACATATAGGATTCATTTTTCAATTTCACCAATTATTACCAGAATTTACGGCCATTGAAAATGTATGCCTACCTGCATTTATAAAAAAGACGCCAAAATCTGAAGCTGAAGATAGAGCCAAAGAACTATTAAACTTTTTGGGCCTGGGTCACAGATATGACCATAAACCTTCAGAATTATCGGGCGGAGAACAACAGCGGGTAGCGGTTGCCCGTGCGTTGATCAATAACCCTTCAATAATTTTTGCTGATGAACCTAGTGGAAATTTAGATTCAGAAAGTGCAGACAACCTGCATAAATTATTTTTTGAGCTTCGTGAAAAGTTTGGTCAGACCTTTGTAATTGTGACCCACAATGCTGAATTGGCAGAAATGGCAGATCGTAAATTAACCATGGTAGATGGTAAAATTGTAGACAAGGAAATAATAATAGCATAACCAAGATCCGTATGCTTCAAGAGCTACTTTCATTTATAATAAAACCTGTCTATACACAAGATATTGAAAGTTCTTTATCAGAAAAATTGAGAGTTCTCTTCAAGCTTTTAATTATTGCATTAACGGCAAGTATTCTATTATTAATGGCAGCTACAGTTTTAGAAAGTATCCTAAAGCTTGAGATGGGCAAACATGCCATGGATGATTTATTCGGAAACTACTCAGTGGCACTTATTTTCTTTTTAGCAGTAATTGTAGCTCCTTTCTTTGAAGAACTGTTATTTAGAGGTCCGCTTGTCTTTTTTAAAGATTCAAAATTTTTTAAACCAATTTTCTATTTGTTTACAATTGCGTTCGGCTTTATGCATATCAGTAATTTTGAAATGAGCACTCAGGTTTTACTTTTTTCCCCATTGTTGGTTGCACCACAAATTAGTGTAGGTTTTCTTTTAGGCTACATACGGGTAAAATTTGGTCTTTTATGGTCTATGGCGCTACACGCCATTTACAATATGGTTTTAGTGGTTCCTGTGCTAATTATGCAATTGTTAGATATTTCTATTGAATGACAAAAAGTGAGCTAAAAATATTTCTTGACGAAAAGGTTTTTGAATACAATAAACCTGAATTCTTAGAAACCGACCCTATACAAATTCCGCATCTTTTCACACAAAAAGAAGATATTGAAATCAGTGCTTTTCTAACGGCAACCATTGCTTGGGGTAACAGAAAGAGCATCATCAATAATTCTCATAAGTTAATGGAAAAAATGGGACAAAGTCCGTATGACTTTGTGCTTAACCATACCGATGATGATTTAGATAATTTATCAGGATTTGTTCATAGAACTTTCAATGAAAATGATTTAAGATATTTTATAAAAAGCTTAAAGAATATTTACCTTCAACACCAAGGTCTTGAAAGTATTTTCACAACTCTTCAAGACAAAAATTCTCTACAGCCCACCATTACAAAATTCAAGAAAATATTTTTTGTGTTACCATATGAGCAACGCACAACAAAGCATGTATCTGATCCTTTAAAAGGTTCTGCCGCCAAAAGGATAAATATGTTTTTACGTTGGATGGTTAGAGATGCAACTACCAATGTAGATTTTGGCATATGGAAAGGAATACCTACCTCAAAATTATCTTGTCCATTAGATGTACATTCAGGTAATGTAGCTAGAAAATTAGGATTATTAAAAAGAAAACAAAACGATGCCAAAGCATTAGCCGAGCTAGATAAAAGCTTAAGAAAACTGGACCCTTTGGATCCAGTTAAATATGATTTTGCCCTTTTTGGTTTAGGTGTTTTTGAAAAATTCTAGTTTATGGCTTCTTTCTCAAATCTTTTATCGGTCAGTGTTTTCATAAACGCAATAATCGCCTTTGATTCTGTAGTCGTTAGATGTAAAGAATCAGGCGGTAGTGTTTGGTAAGGTACATCTAAGCCCATGCCCTGACCGCCACCAACATTATAAAACTCAACTACTTCCTCTAAAGTTTCATACACCCCGTTGTGCATATAGGGTCCGGTTAATTCTGCATTACGCACTGTTGAAGTTTTAAAAAAATGCTTCTTCTCCTCTACTTCATAAGGATAATACTGCCCCCAATCATCATCTAAAACAGGGTTTTCAAAACTTGCGTTTTTGGGCACACCCAAATTTTCAAATTCGCTTTCCATATATTTAGGAGGCACTGTACCGTTAAATGCCGGTGGAAAATGACAAGTGGCACACGCCGCTTTACCCATAAAAAGATTAAAACCGGTAATCTCTTCGGTAGTCATGGTTTCTTCTAGATTGTTCATGTTTCTATCGAATTTAGAATCGAACGGAGCTAAACTTCTTATATATGTTGCAATAGCATTACGCACGTTCATATCGGTAATTTTACCATCGTAAAGCGAATCAAATTGAACTTTATATGCTGATTTTTCTTGAATTTTTTCTTCTAATTGTTCCAAATCTATATGAAACTCATTTTCATTATTGGTGACTCCAACAATTTGATCCTCAAGACCATCTGCCCTACCATCATAAAATAAAGAACGTTGGTAAACAGCATAGGTTAATGTTGGAGAATTACGTTGTAAATCTTGTCCGTTAATACCTTTAGCAATTTTATGACCGTCGGTAAATGCTTTTTCCGCAATATGGCAAGTAGCACAGCTTATTGTACCAGAGCCTGATAAATCGGTATCATTGAATAACTGTCTTCCTAACTCAATTCTTTCTTCAGTAATATCTGGTGCTCTTTGCGTGGAAAACATCTTCATATTGAAAAAGTTCTTGTCAAAAAGATTGGTCACCTTAGGGTCTAAAGCTCTTGATTGGCTTAACTCAATTCCCCAATCATTAGCAGTCTTATCCACTAGCTCCAATTGCGTATTGGTATGTAATCTTATAAATGAGTATCGATCAAATTCATCAAAATTGGCACTTTGTAAATCATCAATGGTGGAAGAAATTTCTTTTTTCCATTGTACATATAAGGTATTATTCCTAAAAGCCTCTTTATAAATATCCAAAACTGTTTGTAGCGTTTTATAATTATAAACAGCTTCGTTCAATGAATTTGCCAACATTGGAGAATCAAAACCTGTAATACCTTTAGTGGCCACATTTACAATGGCATCTCTTATCATTTTTAAATGATGCCTATCTCTTTGGGTGATGAGAATATGATTTTTTCTTACAAACGGAATTCTAATCTTTAAATACTCCAATACAGTATTTAAATCTTCATTGGAATATCCTTCTTCACTATAAAGGAGCTCTTCCAATACTTGAAAACTCTTTGGTTTCTGTTTTTTAATATCGGTATGGTCGTCTATTTCTACCTTAAGCAAATTAGGCGCATTCATTGAGATGTAATTCTCATAATCATACGCAATAAGCATAGGCTCTACCCTTTTATACCATTCCCTACTTTTTAAAAACAATTCTTTATTCTTTGAGAGCGATTGTGCGGTATCTATTTGCTGCATGTAATAAGAAGTACTATCCAATGCCAGAAAATAATGTTCCCTTATAGCATTGTTGAACATAGATTGATCATTAGCATTTATAGCCAACAAAGGTTTTGTTTCCTCATTCTTGCAGGACAGAAAAAAACAAACAAATACTATCAAAATCCATTTATAATTAAATGCGCTCATGTTTCATTTGAAATTAATATGAATAGAAAAAGGTTCCCAGTGAAGGGAACCTTTAAACTTGGTACAATTACATCACTTATCTAGGTAAGCCAGTCAATTTGAATAAAACTGAACCTTCTAATGCAGCACTGCCTTCACTAATTGCTGTTGGGTCAACAAATTTTAGTCCGTCTGCCCTTACAGCTGTATCAGGAGTGGTACTAAAATTCCAACCATGTACTTGAGCTCCACCAATAAAGGTTGGTTCAGTTGCACCTATGATATCGGTAACATCGATCAAGCCGGTTATTTCCCACATACTATCGGTATTACCAATACCAACACTTGCAGCATATGTTTGGTTACACTCCATAACTTCAACAAAGTTGCCCGTATTTAGGTCTAATTGCCATAATTTGGCAAAACCTGTTATATCTGCATTTAAATCTCCATAACCATTTGGATCTTCTTGAATGTAAGCATAGTTCTCAGTTACCAAAATGTTATCTGGAGAATGCATTCCATCACCTTTTCCACCTTCCAAGTCACCATCAACTACAACAGTTAATTTAGCAGGAGCCGTTGGATCTTCAGGATCTAAAACTAGTTTATATACACGACCAAAACCTGTACCTCTTAAGTTAAGGTCCGGATTATCACCACGAATTCTACCCGTAGCATTAAAATACACTTCTCTTTGAGCATCGGCAGAACCTCTTCTCCAATCGATATCTTCAATTCTTTGAAATCCTATAGCACCCAAGTCAATAGCTTCTTGGTTCAACTCATCTATAGTTCTTTCAGTAACTTCTACCCATTCTACATCGTATTCAATGTCTTGAGCCATACCCATTTCAAATAACTGACCACCTTCTCCTGGAGCAGATTCTACTGGGTTTGTACCTCTAAGTACATAAAGTTTTCCTCCATAAAGGTCACCTCTTTGACCAACGTACATTCCAAAATGAGCTTGCGGATATGTATTATCACTATGATCATCACCCATAAAAATTACCGTTTGAGAAGAATAGGCATCTTTGCCAATAACAACAGCATTTTCAGTTGACCACTCACCCAGTGCAGGTAATCTTTCTACTTCTACCCTGTCTTCTTTTGCTCTAAAAGGGTTTACTTTAAATACACCTTTAGCGTTACCGCCCCATTCTCCACCAGATAGGTATAAAGGACCAAATCCGTGCTCTTCAACAGTAATTGAAGATCCAGAACACATTGCCGTAAATGCAGTAGCTGTAGAATTTACTATATAATCTCCTTGTAAAGGCTGAAGTTCAGAATTTAACATAATTCTTGCAATGGAGTAATCTGCTTCTAGATTATTGATTAAAGCATAGTTACCATCTTCGGTAGGATATAGTGCAGCACCATCCATATAAGAACCATAAACAAAAGTAGAATCAGATTCTAAGATATCTGCAGAAGACATGATCATATTAAGGTCGGCAGAACCTGCAAAAGCACCTTTTAATTCGAAAAGTTCGTTTGGAGTTACGGAACTAGTTAATGGAATAGATTCTTCTAGAGTCAAATCTTGTCCGTCAGCACCATCGGCGCCATCAGCTCCGTCTGCGCCATCAGCACCGTCTACACCGTCAATACCGTTTGTACCATCTACACCATCTTCTCCATCACAGCTCATTACAGCTAATCCTAAGCAAGAAAGGAAAAGGGCTTTAAATAGTAAATTTTTCGTTTGTTTCATTATCAATATAGTTTTTAGGTTATGAATTCCAAAACTATAGAGATAACCTTGTAAAAAGGTATTCTAAAAATTAGCAATAAATGAACTAAACTTTATGATAATGTTAACATGTAAACTTAACTTGAAATCGAAGTGATCAAATCTTGAATTTAACTTTAAGTTAAGTTTCAACTATTTGTTTTTCAAATAATTACACCACAATACCTAAATCACCTAATGACAATAATTGTTCTTGCCCTCCTTCTCTTATCGATTTGTAAATAGCCTCTACAATTATCATATCTCTTTTTCCCATTTCACCAGGAGCCAAGTTTTTACTGTCCAACAAAATATGCTTTGCAAAATCATCCATCTGTAAAGCCTGTTGTCTTTTATGTGGAAACTTTAAGATATCGCCATTAGAAGTTCTACCACTTATTGGCCCGTAACTATGGGCTGGATCTAACTCAAACCAACCTTTACTACAATGACATTTTAATCTATTACCATTAGCATTATGCGAAGTCATCATATGTGCAACAGCACCATTCTCAAATTTAAACTGAGCTGTAATGGTCTCATCGGTATCCTTAAAATAATCTGGTCTAGTACTAAATTCTTGTGCAGAAACTGAAATAGGGTTTTGACCTGTACCATAGATACTGGTTTGTATAGCGTACACACCCATGTTCATGAGCGCTCCGCCACCAGATAATTTTTTATTTAATCGCCATTGATCTGGATTACCGTTAGAGACATATCCTGCATCAGATGAAACAAACAATACATCGCCAAAAGTTTTTTCCCTAACGTATTTTTTGACTTCATGGGTATAAGGGTCGCTTTGCATTCTATAACCAACAGAAAGCTTAACCTTATACTCATTGCAGGTATTCATAATTGCATCACATTCCGTAACACTTACGGCCATTGGTTTTTCACAGATCACATGTTTACCTGCCTTTGCCGCACGAATACAAAATTCCGCATGCATACTGTTAGGTAATACTACATAAATAACATCTATACTGTCATTATCCGCAATGGTATCAAAATTCTCATAATTATAAATATTCTCTTTGGGTATATTGTATTTCTCTTGCCAAACAGATTCCTTTTCTTTGGTACCGGTTACAATTCCTGCCAAATAACAATGCTCCGTATCCAATAAAGAAGGTGCTAATTGATAAGTACTGTAGCTCCCTAAACCAACCAAGGCTACACCCAACTTTTTACTGTTTTTATTAGTTGTAAAGGCATTTGCCAACGGCATATTGGCTAGAAAAGCGGATCCTAACAGGCCTTTAGTAGCCAAACCATTAAATGATCGTCTTGTAAGTTGTTTCATGAGTATTAGTTGTATGAATTAGAAATGTAAATAATTATCAGGTAATTCCATAATTAATTAGGTTGTATTAACATTATGAATAACAGCTAAAAAATTTTAAACATATCATTTTTAAAACCATCATAATTAAGGATTTGACATTTAAAACTCAATCGGTCCGAACAACGAATAAAATAGCACAATTATGCTTATTTTCGTTTTACAACAGAACCTTATCAAACCATGAAAAAAATAGTACAATTTACCTTTTGTTTGGTCACTGCATTTGCCTTTGGCCAGTCTAGGGAATTACCCGTAGACACCGTTATCACAACACAACATAACGCTACCATTAATGGCGCTAGTTTTTCGTACACCGCACAGACCGGGACCCAACCTGTGTGGGATGAAAATGCAAAACCCATAGCCTCTTTGCATTATACCTATTATACTAGAAACAACATCAAGGATCGTGCTGCTAGACCGCTATTGATTTCATTTAATGGAGGTCCAGGATCAGGTTCGGTATGGATGCATTTAGCGTATACCGGACCAAAGGTTTTAAAAATTGATGATGAAGGATATCCTGTTCAACCTTATGGTGTAAATGACAATCCGCATTCAGTTTTAGATATTGCGGATATCGTTTATGTAAATCCTGTAAACACAGGTTATAGCAGAACTATCCCTGCAAGCGGAAAAGAAGTAGACCGCGACAAATTCTTTGGCATAAATGCCGATATTAAATATTTGGCAGAATGGCTGAACACCTTTGTAACCAGAAACAACAGATGGCGCTCGCCAAAATATATAATCGGGGAAAGTTATGGGGGCACACGTGTTATGGGTCTTTCTTTGGCTTTACAAAATCAACAATGGATGTATTTAAACGGTGTCATAATGGTTTCACCGGCTGATTATAAAGTGATACGCAATTCCGGACCCGTTGCCGAAGCAATAAACCTACCATATTATACTGCAGCGGCATGGCACCACAAAGCTTTACCACCTGCCTTACAGAGTAAGGATCTTTTAGAAATTCTACCGGAGTCTGAAGCATATACAATTGATAAGCTTATACCGGCATTGGCTAAAGGAGGATTTTTAGAGGCTTCCGAAAAAGAGGCTGTAGCAGATAAAATGGCTTATTACTCAGGATTGAACAAAAAAGACATTCTTGACCACAACCTTTCCGTACCTACTTCTTTCTTTTGGAAAAATCTTTTAAAAGATAAAAGCGGGCATACCGTAGGGCGCTTAGATTCAAGATATTTGGGAATAGATAAACAGCTATCTGGAACAAAGCCAGACTATAATTCTGAATTAACATCTTGGCTACATAGCTTTACCCCTGCCATTAACTATTACTTACAGGAAGAGTTAAATTTTAAGACCGATGTAAAATATAATATGTTCGGTCCGGTACACCCTTGGAACAATGACGATGACAATACCAGAGATAATTTAAGACAAGCAATGGCACAAAACCCATATTTAAATGTTTTGGTACAATCTGGCTATTATGATGGAGCTACCACCTACTTCAATGCAAAATATACCATGTGGCAAGTAGACCCAAGCGGACGCATGAAAGATAGATTTAGTTTTAAAGGATATCGTTCAGGTCATATGATGTACCTACGAAGAGAAGATTTAAAAACTGCAAATGATGATATTCGTGATTTCATAAATCGTACTATTGCAACAGGAAAAAGTGCAAAGTATTAGAAAACTACCTTTCTAGAACAGTACTGGACATTCCCAATACAAATAGCGAGTTGATCTCTGTTGTTTTTATTGGGAATTTCATTTGATGACGGTAATCTACAGTTTTTGTAGCATCTTTAAATAATTGCTCCCTTTTACGTTGTTTTCTTTTTTTGAAAATATCAATTGTAGCACCAATTGTTACACCACCCAATACGGTAGCTAACAAATCTTCATTGCTCCATCCTCCATATTGATTTTGATCAATAGCCTCTTTGGCCAAACCAATTAGCAAACTTCCTCCAACTGCACCAACAAAAGTCCACGTTCTGTCTCCATCTGAAATTTCATTCGCAACCCCTGCCCCCACAAGACCATATAAATTACCTCCTAAGTAGTGAAGAACCTTATCTTGCTCAATTTGACCGTAAGCTTTGACAGCTAAAAATAGCAGAAGAGAAATAGTTAGTATCTTTTTCATACTGCGCAAAGATAAAAATTCTAATAGATGCCCTAGGTTAAATAATTACAAGTAATAACCCGGCAAATTCATCATAGGTCAATTTTATATTATCTTAGGATTTTAAATTAGAATATGGAAATAAAAAGTTTTATCAAAAGTCTTACAATAATGCACCTATTCCTATTAATAGGCTTAAGCATTTTTACCCTTTGGGTATTTTTACAGATCAATTCTTTTAATACAAGTACTGCAGGGCAAGGGGTCTTTTTATACATGGTACCCCTATTTGCAATGTTGGGGTATTTTGGCAGTCAATGGGTCTTCAAAAAAATGACTTCCAATATTAAATCAGAAAGTCGTTTAGAAGAAAAGCTAAAAAAGTATCAATCTGCTTTACATATCAAATATGCCCTTATTGAAATCCCTGCCTTCATAGGGTTGTTTGCATATTACAATACTGCCAATGCCCTTCCATTGGTCATTTCTGTGTGCTTATTGGCCTATTTGGCTGCGCAAAGACCAAATAAGGCTAATATTATAAACAACATCCCATTAAAAGCAGAAGAAAAAGAACAAATTCAACAATCATAATAAAGATGAATAGAATAAAAACAATAATATATACGTGTATGTTATCTATTTTAGGATTAACCTCTGTAAATGCCCAAGATTGGCCTGATCTAAATCATTTTGAAGTTGCTAATGATACAATAGAACAAGCCAAAGAAAACGAAAATCGGGTGGTGTTTATGGGCAATTCCATTACAATAGGTTGGCTAAAAACGCGTCCGGAGTTTTTTAAGGGCAAGCCCTATATTAATCGAGGTATCAGTGGTCAAACCACGCCACAAATGTTAATACGTTTTAGACAAGATGTCATTGATCTTAAACCAAAAGTGGTAACAATATTGGCAGGCACCAATGATATAGCAGGTAATACAGGACCATCTACCCTAAAAATGATTATGGACAATATTAAAGGCATGGCAGAAATGGCGCATGCAAATAACATTAAGGTAATTCTTTCCTCTACCCTACCGGCCTACGATTATCCTTGGAAGCCAGGTTTAGAACCTGCTGGAAAAATTATTAAGCTTAATGAGATGATAAAAGAATATGCCAATACGCATGGACATATCTATTTAGATTATTTTTCAAAAATGGTTGATGAGCGTAATGGACTTCCAAAAAAATATGCCAGAGATGAAGTACACCCAACAGCTGAAGGCTATATGGTTATGGAGCCATTAGTTGAAGCGGCTATCTCTGAAGCTTTAAAAAATTAAAGCTTTTAATAAGCAGGTAATCTTATTGTTGAATACAACAATTGAAACCAACTAAGATTTAATTATTTTTGATAAATTTTGATCACTATAAAATGAAAAAAACACTATTCTTATTGGTCGCAACGGCCTTATCTTGTAATTCTTCCCAAAAAACCATTAAAGAAAACGCTTCTGAAGAACCACCAATTGCATCTGAAATTACTTACGCAGAAACAATTACCGAAGCTGAACTAAAAGATCATTTATATATCTATGCATCGGATGAGTATGAAGGTAGGGAAACCGGACAACCAGGTCAGAAAAAAGCAATAGCCTACTTAAAGGCGGAATATGAAAAGTTAAGTATTCCTGCAGCAAAAGAAGATGGCAACTATTTTCAAGAAGTACCTTTAGAGATAAGTAAACTACCTATAGGTAAACTAAGCTTGAACAATACGGATTTTATCATAGGAGAACACGTACTTACTTTTGCTGCTGCAAATTCTTCAAATGATGAAATTGTTTATATAGGTTATGGTATTGATGATACGGTATACTCTAGTTATGACAATGTAGATGTTACAGATAAAATTGTACTATTAAAATCTGGTGAACCCATAAAAGAAGATGGCACTTACGTTATTTCAGGCACTTCAGAAAAATCTATTTGGAGCAATATGTCAGAGTCATTGACCAAGCGTATACAAATTGCAGTTGACAAAGGTGCCAAGGGAGTACTATATTACGATAAGGACAATTTCAGCAGATTTAAACGCAGATTTGAATCTATGAAGCAAAACAACAGTGGTAGAATGGAAGTTGTAAATAATGACGCCCCTGAGTTTTACAGTTTGTTTATAGACCAAACCCTTGCAGAAAGTATTTTACCGACAATAGAAAAAGAAAACGATTCTAAAGTTTTAACTGAAAAATTGATTTTGAATTTTGAAAGTTCTAATGACAAGGTCTCTTCAGAGAATGTTGTTGCCATCATAAAAGGTTCAGAAAAACCAAATGAATTTTTAGTGATATCCTCTCATTTAGACCATATTGGCGTAAGTGGTGATGGTCAAATAAATAATGGAGCAGATGACGATGGATCGGGTACTGTTGCCCTATTGGAAATTGCAGAAGCCTTTAAAAATGCAGCCGATGCAGGCAAGGGACCAAAAAGGTCTATAGTATTTTTACATGTTACCGGCGAAGAAAAAGGATTATTGGGATCTCAATATTACACTGATGTTGACCCTATTGTGCCTTTAGAACAAACCGTAGCCAATTTAAATATTGACATGATCGGTAGAATTGACCCAAAACGGGAAGGAGACAGAAATTATATTTATTTAATTGGTTCTGATAAGCTTAGTATTGAATTACACAACCTATCAGAAGAAGTGAATAAGAAATTCATGAATATTGAATTGGACTATACCTATAATGACGAAAACGATCCAAATCGTTTTTACTATAGAAGTGACCACTACAATTTTGCTAAAAATAACATTCCCATCATATTTTATTTTAATGGTACGCATGCTGACTATCACAAACCAAGTGATACACCAGATAAAATCAATTATGATCTATTGGAGAACAGAACTAGATTAGTATTTTACACTGCTTGGGAAATAGCAAATAGAGAGCAAAAATTAAAGGTAGATTAAGCATCAGCCTATTTAAATTTAATAAGCCTGGCACTTTGTGTCAGGCTTATTTTTTTTGCATAAAAAACTGACAGCCAACACCTTTAAAACAAAAAAGTCTTGGAATAAATCCAAGACTTTCTATCTGCTTTAGGGTGGAAGACCGGGTTCGAACCGGCGACCCTCGGTACCACAAACCGATGCTCTAACCAGCTGAGCTACAACCACCATTTGTAAGCGAGTGCAAAGATAATTTTTTTCTTTAGTTCTAACAAATAATAAATTGAAATTTGAAGAAATAAATAATTTTAATAATCGTTTAATTAATTTATTTATAACTTGAAGTTTTAAATAAAACAACCTACTTAGCCCCTAATGCGTTCTAAATCAAATTATAAATATAATTTTTTACTCATTGCATTAACATGCCTAAGTTATACTACCTGTTTTTCTCAAATTGATAGTGTTCAATTTTATAAATCAAAAATTTCTGAATTAACAGGAGGACCAGACTTTACTGAAGACAATACCGCATATATTGATAACCTAAATTACTTATCCTATTATTCAAGGTTAATTGAGCAAGACTCCATGCTCGTTTATTCTGAAAAGGCACTTGAACTAAGTTTAAAGAACAACTACAAACAAGGAGAGCTAGAAGCTTTGACCAATTTAGCTACTTTATTTCTTTATACTGGGGATACCGATAAATCAATAGAATATACATTACAGGTCATTGAAAGTCCCTTATTGTCGACTTACCCAAAAACTGAAATGAAGGTCTACAATGTACAAGGGCAGGCTAATTTTTTCAAGCAAGATTACCCTGCCACATATGCTAATTTTTTACATGCACTTTCAATTGCAGAAAAACAAAACGATTTGTTTTTTCTGTTTAGAATGAACATGAATTTAGGCACAATTTTCAGCAAATTGGAAAATTATAACGAAGCTTTGGCATATTACGACAAGGCATTAGAAGTGACCCAAAATTTAAAGGATCCTACTAAAGATGTAATGCTATTAAGCAATCTAGCATATTTAAACATTAAACTAAACAATTTAGATGAAGCAAAAATTCACCTAGATAAATGTTTAAAGTTATTTGAAAGTCAAACCAATAAAACATGGCTGGCTTGGACACAATATACACTAGGGTATTATAATCAAGCAAAAAATAACTTTGACACCGCTTTAGATTATTATAAAAAAGCATTGGTGCTGCATGAAAACTTTAACGATGTAAAAAGCAAAGCCGATATTATATACGGTATAGCTGGCACCTATCTAAGCAAGGACAACCTACCCTTGGCAGAAGAAAATATCTTAGAAAGTATAGCATTATATAAAGCATCTAATCACGATAGTGGCTTAGAACAAGCATATCGTATTCTATATCAAATTAAAAAACAGCAAAATGATGTTGCTGAATCTTTGAAGTATTTAGAGATGACCGAAAAATTATCATATGATAATTTCAAGAAAAAGAATACACGAAATTTAACTATGCTTAATGCTAGATTAAATTATGAAAAGGAAACTGAAGAACTCAAAGCCCAAAGTGAGCTGGCGCTAAGTCAACAGCGCAAATACATTAAATGGGCATTAGCCGCACTACTTACATTAATTATTATAGTATTCATTATTTTAAATGCCAATAGACGAGAAAAAATATTAAATAAAAAACTGGCCAAACAGGCAGAAGTATTAAATGAGAATCAAAAAGCGCTTAAACAAATAAATCACAATCAGGATCGGTTATTCTCAATAGTTGGACACGATTTAAGGAGTCCGATCATATCCTTAAATGAAATATTGGGTCTTTACCTAGAAGACCCGGAAGGAAAGGAATACTTTGAGAAATTTGCTCCACAGTTAAAAGAAGATATTGAACAAGTGCAGTTTACCATGGACAATCTTTTACACTGGGGAAAAACACAAATGCAAGGTAGCACCGTAAATATCAAAAGCATATTGGTTAAAGAAGAACTAGATATAATTCTACAACTATATAGAAATGAAATTAAAAAGAAATCCATAGTTGTTAATAATCAAGTAGCTGCTAACCATAGTGTCTTTGCCGATTTACAACAATTTAATATCATTTTCAGAAACCTAATTAACAATGCCATTAAATTTACCCCAAATAATGGCATGATTACGATTTCCACCAAAATAAAAAATAAGAACTTGGTTATTGAAGTGTCTGACACAGGCGTTGGTATGACAGAGACCGATGTTCAAAAGCTTTTTAGTTCTTCTGAAAATTTCTCTAGTTACGGTACAAACTCAGAAAAAGGTACCGGCTTAGGTCTAAGGCTTGTAAAAGCCATGGTTATTAAAAATAATGGAGAGATAATGGTGAAAAGCGAACCTAACAAAGGCAGCCAGTTTATTGTTGAGCTTCCCATAGATATCAAATAGAAAGAAACTTCTAGGTACATTAAAATTTATTTACAGAACATCAATAACAAGATCATATTTTGGGTTAATAATTCATCCTTGATTTAAGAAATCATCGACCAACTACACGTTTAAGACGTTAAAACACACAATAAAGCGCATTTCACAACATTTATTCTATATCCCTAACCTACTAACTTAATTTTAAACCAAGTTATAGGGATTACCATGAATTTTAGCAGAATAACCTCAAGTTTAAATTACAACCTACTAAAGGGTTGGCTTGTTGTGTTCTTATTTTCCTGTATTATAGCTCCTAAAGCCTTAGCTCAAAATTCTAAAAGAGATACACTACTACAAGAAATAAAAGAATTTAGAAATTCTAATGTTTTCGATACCAGAGATACACTATATATTCATAATTTAATAAATCTTGCCACTGAACATCGCTATCATAATCTTGACAGTCTTTTAATTTTAAGTAAACAAAGTCTTGATTTAAGTAAAAAATCTAAATATGTAAATGGTGAGATAAGCTCACTTCACGCTATTGGAGGCTATTATTCTGATAAAGGCAAAATAGACCAAGCAATTACGTATTTTGAAAAAGCCTACCAGCTTGCCAAAAAAAATAATGACAATTCTATTTTAATCATTAGAACGTTAAATGATTTGGCCAAAGAATATGGTTACAAAGGAGATTATTCAAAAGCTTTAAAATGGTACTTAGCAACCATTGAAATAGCCGAAAAAAACAATGATAAAAATTCCATTTCCATTGTAAATGACAACATTGCGCATTTATACCTTGAACAAAAAGATTATGAACAAGCAATGGTCTTTTTACAAAAATCAAAAGCAATACATGAAGAAGTAGGTAATCCGGTTTTTATGGCCGAGACCTTGAGCAATATCGCATCTACTTATGCAGATATGAATGAGCTTGAATATGCCATGTATAATATCAACATAAGTATTGCAACTTTTGAAAAAGAAAAGATTTTAGAATGGCTTGCGTTCTGTTATGAAATTAAAGGCAAAATATATTTAAAAAAGAACAAGAATACTTGGGCGCTTTATTGGTATAAACAAAGCGAATTATTACATAAAGAAATAGAGGATGACCGTGCCAAAATAGACCTCTTAATTGGTATGACCGAGGCCTACATGAACCAAGGTAAGGATAGCATTGCCGAGGTTTATGCCTTAAATGCTTTTGATCTATCAAAAAAAATTGGGCTTAGAACCGGAATTAAGAACAGCGCTAAGAAATTAGCACAATTACATAAGAAGAAAAAAGATTTTGAAAAATCATTATGGTATCATGAAATTTATCAAGTAACCTATGAATCATTAACGCAAACCGGAAATGAAAAAGCATTGAATATGCTTAAAACAAAAATGGAATATGATCAACAAAAACAACAGTTGATCGATGATAATGAAAAAGCATTGGCAAAGCAGAAGATATTTGTATACGTAGCCATTATTATTCTCATCATTTTTGCCATTATTATGTTCATAATTCATAGAAATGAACAACAGCAGAAAAAATTAAATCTTGAGTTAAGAAATAAAAAATCTGATTTAGAAGAGAAACAAGCCTATTTAAATGAGTTAAACCAAACCAAAAACAAATTATTCTCTATAATTGGTCACGACCTTAGAGGACCAATTGGGGCTTTTCAAGGTCTTTTGAAATTATTCAAAGAAGGGGAAATGACCAAGGAAGAATTCTTGAATTTTGTACCCAAGTTAAAGGTAGATATTGATACTATTTCGTTTACTCTAAACAACTTACTTTCTTGGGGCCAAACGCAAATGAACGGTTCTGTCACCAAACATGCTACCACACAATTAGATAGCATAGTAGAAGAAAATGTAGCCTTGTTATCCGAAATTGCCGAATCTAAATCTATTTCAATAGTTAATAGAATTGAACCCAATTGCCAAATTTGGTGTGATCCCAACCAAATAGACATTATTATAAGAAATTTACTGAGCAATGCCCTTAAGTTTACTCCTAACAACGGTCAAATTGTGATAGGCGCCATTCAAAAAATCAAGACCTGTGAAATTTATGTAAAGGATAATGGTATGGGCATGAGCGAAGATATCATCAGTAAATTGTTCGAAAAAGATTCCAACCACACCACTTATGGTACAAATGATGAAAAAGGCACCGGACTTGGACTTTCCCTTTGTAAAGAAATGGTAGAAAAAAATAATGGTAAAATTTGGGTACACAGTGCTTTGGGTAAAGGCTCAAGTTTTTACTTCACCATACCAAGGGTTCAACAACCGCAAAAACAATATAAAGAGTCTGCTTAAATCAAGTTATCCAGAGAATCTACAGCTACCAATCTTTCTACTGTAAATCCTTCTGCATAATCGACACCGACCAATCTACCTAAGTCTTCTGCCCTATACTTAACGCTTTGTATAAAAGTTTTGCTACTTATTGGCGTTTCTGGCTCATTACTATTAGGATCGTGAAATTGAGAGGCATATGCCAGAATTGAATTGGTTTTTTCTTCCATATAGCCACTAATATCCACCACAAAATCTGGTGTAATATTTTTCCATTGTATATAATGGTAAACTTGTTTAGGTCTCCATTCTTTTTGGTTTTCCTCCCCAACTGTTGTTTCTATTCTTCTCAACCCACTTAAAAAACAGGCGTCACTGACCAACTTACTTCCTTTACCATGGTCTATATGTCTATCATCAATAGCATTGCATAAAACGGTATTAGGCTGGTATTTACGTATCATTTTTATGACTTCCAGTTGATGCTCCTCATCATTAACGAAAAAACCATCTCTAAACTTTAAATTTTCTCGCACAGCTACACCTAAAACTTTTGCAGCAGCGGCAGATTCCTTATCACGTATCTCAGCAGAACCTCTTGTCCCCAATTCACCACGTGTTAAATCTACTATACCTACTTTTTTTCCAAGTGCTATTTCTTTTGCAATGGTACCTCCTGCCCCAAGTTCAGCATCATCAGGGTGTGCTCCAAAAACCAAAATATCCAATTTCATTTTATATTCTTTCTTAGTACTACTAATTATTAATTTATTTAATGAAATTCAATGCTTGTTGAATGTCGTTCTTTAAGTCTTCTATTTCCTCAATTCCTAACGAAAAACGAATTAATCCGTCAGAAATACCTTGTTCAGCCCTTACTTCTGCACTCATTAAGGCGTGTGATGTTTGTGTTGGGGATAATACAGTGCTTTCTACACCTGCCAAACTCATTGATGGTTTTATAAGGTTCAAAGCTTTTTGGAACTTTGAAGAATCTAATTTCTCATTCAATTCAAATGATAACATACCACCATATCCTTTCATTTGATTTTTGGCAATATCGTGATCTATATGTGTTGGTAAACCAGGATAATATACTTTTTCAACCTCTTCCAATCCGTCTAAAAAAATTGCCATTGCCAAAGCATTTTCATTTTGCGCTTTAACACGTATGCCCATAGTTTTCATACTTCTTTCTAGCAACCATACCGTATAATCACTTAAACTTCCTCCAAAATTCTTTGCCAATTGAAAAATGCGGTCCATATTTTCTGTTGTTGAGGCGACTGCACCTGCACAAATATCCGAATGCCCACCCATATATTTGGTTGCACTATGAATTACGATATCAATTCCAAAATCAGTAGGGTTTTGATTTACCGGACTAGCAAAAGTATTATCTATCATGGTTATTAAACCATGTTTTTTAGCCAGGGCCGCTATTGCCTCTAAATCTGTTATGGTCAATAAAGGATTAGATGGCGTTTCTATATAAATAACTTTGGTATTTGCCTTTATTTCTGCCTCAAAAGCATCGGCGTTCCATCCTGACGTAAAAGAGTATTCAATACCGTATTTAGAAAACTCTTCGTTAATTAAATTATACGTTCCCCCATAAAGCGTCTGTTGTAGCACTACATGATCACCAGCACCCAAAAACGCTAATAAAGAGGTGCTTACAGCCGCCATTCCACTACCAAATATCAATGCAGATTCTGCATGCTCCAACGCTGCGATCTTTTTACAAAGACCTTCTTGGTTGGGTGTATTAAAATATCTTGGATAGCGTTTTACATCAACATCTTCATAGGCGTAAGAAGTACTCATATATAGTGGAGAAACTGCGCCTTTGTGCTGCTTATCTTCTAATTCACCCACATGGGTACAAATAGTATTTAGTCCTTTTATCTTCGAATTCATATGCAAAAATTATAAAAAATAAAGGTAAGGAAATTGAACGTAATGACACTCTTAACTCATACCTTACCAAATTAGATAAAACAAAAAACCAAGCAACATTATTCGCCCTTTACTATCATTCATCAACAACTTATATTCATTAAAATTTAATAGAGTGATGCTCGTATTAAGAATTATTGAAAAGTTGCAATTAAACTGTATTCCATGAGTTCATTTTTCTTTTTTGTTGATAGATTTATAATGAATAATGTAGGTTAGTCTTCAAAATAGATAGACTAGGTTTAAAGAATACCAAAGAATTATGAAAAAAACGATAATTACCGTAGTGATCTGTATGTTGATTTTATCTTGTAAAAATCAGGAACCTATTGCCAGGGGATATCAAGGACAAGGTAAAAGTGCTGTGGTATCTACTCTATCCAAACCAGTACAAAAGCAATGGAAAGGCGTATGGACCTTTGATAGTGAAACTGTATTCTTTAGTAATGACTTTGAAAGCGGAAGATTAAACGGAGTTGTTTTTGATGGCAACGATCACTACACTACTTTGATTACTGCAGAGAATACACCGGTTAATGTGAGCCCGTGGTATGCATTTAAAGTGTGGTCTAACACTCCAAAGACAATAACTATAAAAATGACCTATCAAGATTCACGTAGTAGATACTACCCTAAAATTAGTACAGATGGATTGCATTTTACACCATTAGACAGCACCAATTTTACCAGTATCAACCAAGGTTCTGGCTCATTTGGTATAAAGGCAGTACCGGAAATGGTAGAGATAAAAGTAAATATAGATAAATCCCCTACTTATATTACAGCACAAGAACTTTACGGATCTACTAGGGTAAAAAATTGGATTGATTCATTAGCTACCAAAGACTTTATTTCAACCTACGAAATTGGCAAAAGCAAAGAACAAAGAGCAATGAATTTAATGGAAGTGAGCACTGGAGACCACAAAAAAGCCGTTATGGTCATTTCTAGACAACATCCGCCAGAGGTTACCGGTTTTCTTGCCATGAAATCATTTATTGAAACTTTGAGCGGAGATTCTCCAAAGGCCCAAAAATTTAGAGATAACTATGACTTGTTCGTAGTTCCGTTAATGAATCCTGATGGGGTAGACAATGGGCATTGGAGACACAATATGGGCGGAATTGATTTAAACCGAGATTGGCAAGATTTCAATCAACCCGAAACACAAAGCGTAAGGGACTTTCTTGTAAAAAAGGAATCTGAGGGTTATGAATTTGTTTTTGGTGCAGATTTTCATTCCACCTGGGACGATATTTACTATCCAATAGATTCTACGATTACCGGTAATAAAGGCAAAATTGTATTCGACTGGATAAATAATATAACCAATAGACTACCACAGAAGCATACCAATGTAAAACCATCAACAGAAATAAAACCAACAATGGTATCTAGAAATTACTTTTACGTTAACCACCATATGCCGGCCATAGTTTTTGAATTAGGCGATAATACACCTAGAGATTTTTTAAAGGAAAAAGGAAAGGTAGCAGCCGAAGAATTAATGGATTTATTGGATAATAAAGATTAAAATTAACGAGCAACTAAAAACAAAAAGCCTCATTGAAATTTCCATGAGGCTTGTTATACTATACTTATTTTTATTTACTATAATTAACTTTATATCTCCAAAAGCTAATTCCGCCCAATACTAAAACTCCAGCAACTAAATAATATATAAATGTTGGCGTAATAACCTGTGCTCCACTTGCATAACTATGTAGACCTACCAAATAAAAATTTACACCAAAATATGTCATCATAATACTACCAAAGGCAACAACACTCATAAAGTTAAATGTCCATTTACCTCTAAGACCCGGCACTAATCTGGTGTGTATTACAAAGGCGTAAATCATTATGGAAATCAATGCCCAAGTTTCTTTTGGATCCCAACCCCAATAACGCCCCCAACTTTCATTGGCCCATTGACCACCTAAAAAGTTACCTATGGTAAGCATCACAAGACCTGTGGTTAAGGCAAGTTCATTAATAATGGTCAATTCTTTGATATTGATTGCCATACGTTCTTTATTCTTTTTGGTAGTCAAAATCATTAAGATCAAGGATACCAGGCCTAAAATCATACCTACAGTCAAAGGACCATAACTACCCACAATTACCGCAACATGGATCATTAACCAATAACTGTCCAAAACTGGCTGTAAGTTGGCAATAGATGGATCTATCCAACTTTGGTGCGCTATCCACAATAACATTGAAGTAACAAATGCAGATGCTGCAAAAGTCATGTCACTTTTACGACCCAAGGCCCAGCCGATACCCATGGTTGCCCAGGCTACATATAGAATACTTTCATAAGCGTTACTCCAAGGTGCATGCCCAGAGATATACCAACGTAATATTAGACCAGCGGTATGCCAAATGAACAACAACATGATAGTTCCTTTGAAAAAATAAATTGCCACTCTCCAAATGGAACGATCTTTGAAAATTTGAAATATTAGAACAAAGAACATTAAAAGACCTACTAAGGCATAATATTGGTACAACCTATTAAAAATATTAAGCTTGTTGTAGATTACCTCTGTATCTATTTTCTGTTGAGATGGCAACACCTCACTACCATGGTTTAGCTGATTTTGATGAAATGCAGCCAATAATTTATCAGCAGAAGCATAGTCGCCACTTTGTTGCGCTTTGCCTAGCGTCATTAAATAATAAGGCATTGCATTTTTTACAAAATTCGCATACAACGAATCTCTAATCTCATACTGCCCACCCCTATATTCAATAGCGGAAATCCATTTATTATTTTCATCGTCCAACAATGGAAAAATCTTAACAATGTCTTGTCCTAAAGCCTGATTCAATAGACTTAATCGGATATTGGCATCCTTAAAATCTTGTTGAAATTTGTTTGGGTTATTGGTAGCGGTAGCTTCTCTTAAAAAAGGTTCTAATTTGTACTGTCCTTTTTTATCAAAGAAATCAGTTGCTTTAACGTATTTCTGACCAGAAGGAATACCTATAATTTTTCTAATACTATCGTTTTGCGATTTTTTGTCCAAGGCAATAAATTCGGTATTGTACCAAACCGCCGGATTCATCATCATTGAAAGTAAAATTTGATCGGAAGTATACCCTAAGTAAGAATCTTTTAAACTAAGCTTACGAAGAAGTTCAGATGAAAATGTATTGATAGGCTTCATACGCCCACCTTCATCTTGTATTACCAATTTACCAAATTTATCTGCATGGGCTTTACTGACCATACTAGCTTCAAGCAAAGAATCGATCTGCGTTTTGCTAGGCGCCTGTTGGTGACCCTCTTCTGGTGTATGTTGTTCTTGGGCAAAAGAAGAAAAAGAGAATGCCATCAAAAGGGTAATAACACCAAACATTTTTTTCTTTTTAATTTTAAGCTTATCCAAAGAATCTGCTAAATCTTGAAAACGAGTTTTACCAAAGAACATAATTCCCATTAATCCTATATACAAAAGAAAATAACCAATGTAGGTGATCCAAGTTCCCCAAAAGTCATGATTTACAGATAATGTAGTCCCTTTTTCATCAGGATCAAAACCAGATTGAAAAAAACGATAACCTTCATGGTCCAATACATGGTTCATAAAAATGTCATAATCAAAAGGACGCTCATCTTCAATAGTCACCCTACTCATAAAAGAGGCATAACCTTTTTCTGTACCAGGATATTTTTTGGCGATAAAATCGTTCAATTTAATACCGAATGGCAACTCATGTACCTTAGATCCATATCTAATGGAAAAATTGAGTCCGCCTATATTAACCTTCTCACTAAAATCAGATGGCCCTTTGCTACCTAGCAATTTTATTTGTTTTGTTTCTCCATTGGCCGATACATCAAAAACAATGGCATCTTGATCCATTTTTGTTTTCTCATCTTCCGGAATTTCAACAATACCATATGAGCCTTGGGTAATAGAATCTGGTATTACAAATTGCATACCTGCCGTATTATACAAAGACCTTAATTGTAAAGGTTGTACACTGTCTTTAACCAATACCCCTTGAAATTGGTCTGCCATTCGCATAAAACTACCATCAAAAGGAGCATAAATTTGATATAATGAATCGGTCGTCATAATATTGATTGCTCCATCTGTCTTATTATTCAGAGCAAATAACACGTTATGAATACTAGAGACTTTACCATCTTCTAAAAAATGATCATGTCTTTCACCATCGCCAGCTTCAACAATTTTTAAAAACTTAGTTCCTTTTGGGTCCGGTAACAAACCTTGTTTAGCTCCCTTTATAAATTCAACATAGGAAATTTCAAAATCTTCACCATTGAAATCGGCACTCCATGGCAAGTTAGATTTTATAGCTTCTGGAGTAACGATCAAATCGTCCTCTAAAATTTTTCTTCGAGGTTCACCGTCAATTTCACCGTCAACATAAACGGTTAAGTATGTTTTATCTGAGTAGAACACATTCTCTGTATTCCCCTCTCTTATAGGCATCATGCCTTCAAAACTAATGTAACGCGTTACAAAGGCACCAACAATGATCAAGACCCATGATAGGTGTAAAATTAGCACTGGCCACTTTTCCCACCTTAATAAACGGTATCTAGAAATATTACCAATAAAATTGATAACGAAGAACACCATTATAAGCTCAAACCACCAGGTATTATAAATCCAAATTCTAGCAGTTTCTGTACTATACCAGCTTTCAATAAAGGTGCCGAAAGCCATAGCCGTAGCAAAAACAATAAACAAAATGGACATTAAACGCGTAGAGAAGAATATTTTCTTGAACATTTCCGTCATGGAAGATAGGAGTTGATTTTCAAGTTGCAAAAATAAGGCCTTTTCACCATTTACGAATGACTTTTACCACTTTATAACGTCTTTGAAACTGTTAATTTTAATACAACAATAGATCTATAAACTTTGTACTTTTGCGCCATGATATCCGTAGTAATAGTTGGCACCGGTAATGTAGCGCAAAATCTTTATTATGCCCTACAACAAACCGATGGTGTTAATATTAAACAAGTAGTAGGTAGAAACAGCACTCACTTAGAATTTGTAAAAGATAAACTATTGGTGAATACGGACTTTACCAATATACCAAATGCGGATATTTACCTTTTGGCAATTTCCGATGATGCTATTGGTACAGTAACAAGCTTTTTCAAGGGTAAAAACGGACTCGTTGCCCATACCTCTGGAGCCACTTCCATTGCTGTTTTGAACGGGGTAAAAAGACCTGGCATATTTTATCCTTTACAAACCTTCACAAAAGGCAAAATAGTTTCATTCACTTCTATACCTATCTGCATAGAAGCAAATACTAAAACTGATATGGAATTATTAACCGGTCTTGGCAAAACTTTAAGCAATACCGTTGTCGAGATAAATTCTGAACAAAGAAAAACACTACACGTTGCTGCCGTTTTCGTAAATAATTTCACCAATTATCTCTATACCTTAGGAGCTGAAATTTGTGAAGAACATCAAATTGATTTTAACCTTCTAAAACCATTAATCACAGAAACTGCCACTAAATTAAATGATTTATCTCCTTTACAAGCACAGACAGGACCTGCCAAAAGAGGTGATCAAAAAACATTACACAACCATTTACAACTATTAAAAGATAAACACCAAAGGGAATTATACACCCTTTTAAGCAACGCAATTAAAGAAAAACATGGAAAAGAGCTATAAAGAGTATTTAAAAGATATAACAACATTTATTTTCGATGTCGATGGTGTATTCACGGACGGCAGCCTGATGATTACCAGCAATGGAGAATTATTACGCAATATGAGTGTAAAAGACGGGTATGCTCTTAAAGTTGCCTTGAGCAAAGGCTATAATGTTTGTATTATTACTGGCGGCACCAATGAAGGGGTACGTACTAGACTAAGAGGTTTAGGAGTTACGGATATTTATATGGGCGCACATTATAAAATGGATGCTTTAGATGAGTATATGGACATATACCATATAGAAGCAGAAAATATTTTATATATGGGAGATGACATACCAGATATTCCACCCATGAAAGCTGTTGCATTACCCACCTGCCCGCAAAACGCCGTAGCAGAAGTAAAGAATGTAAGCAAATACATATCTCACAAAAATGGAGGACATGGTTGCGTAAGAGATGTTATTGAGCAAGTTTTAAAAGTACGTGGAGATTGGACCAATCATTTTAGCGCAGCAAACGATTAGATCATGCTGAAACAAAAATTAAAAGATTATCGCTTAATATTAGCATCAGGCTCCCCAAGAAGACACCAATTTTTCAAGGATATGGAGCTTGATTTTGAAGTACAGATAAAATCTATTGATGAAGTGTATCCATCAGAATTACAGGGCGCAGAAATCTCGGATTACTTGGCCAAATTAAAAGCCAGTGCTTTCAAAGATGAGCTTCAATCTGAAGATATTTTGATAACGTCTGATACGGTGGTATGGCATAAGAATGAGTCTTTGGCAAAAGCAGCAAATGATACTGAAGCCAAAGAAATGCTAAGCAAGCTCTCCGGAGATTGGCATCAAGTTATTTCTTCTGTATGTTTTACCACAGTTGAACGACAAATTGTACAACATTCGATTACCGAAGTCAAGTTCAAGAATTTATCTAAATCCGAGATTCATCATTATATTGAAAAATATAAACCTTATGATAAAGCAGGCGCATACGGAATTCAAGAATGGATAGGGCTAATAGGTATTGAGGAAATCAAAGGATCATACACTAGTGTCGTTGGCCTGCCCACCCAACTAGTTTATGACACATTATCAAAATTGGTAACATAAAAAACTATCACCATGAAAAGTATAAAGCAATTAAAACCAACCACATTTTTTTACAGTATTTTCGGGGTCCTTTTAATTTTTTCCAGCTGCAAAGAAAAATCGGAAAAGAATAGTGATACTTTAGCCATGGCAACAACTACACCCGTTGTAGAAGTACCTAAAAAACAGTTATCCGAAGAATTTAAAAAATACTGGTATAATGGTACGGCTGAAATTACATCTTATAAACTAGAACAGGCAAGATATGGTGAGATCAGGGAAGGTAGCGCAGTAATGATCTATGTAACCGAACCATTTCTACCTGAACAACAAGTTAAAGCTGATAATAGCCATAAAACCAACATTCCGGTTCTTAAGTTAAATTCCACAAAAAATTATATTACCGGAATTTACCCCTACTCTATTATGACCAGTAGTTTCTATCCTGTACATGATAACCAACACGCCATAAAAGTATCTTTCTCATCGCAAGAATGGTGCGGACATGTTTATGCGCAATTGAACAATAGAGAAGATTTTGAAATTACCAGTCATTCTTATTTTGAATCTGAAGGCGACCAAGATTACAGTATGGAAAAAGCCATTCTTGAAAATGAAATTTGGAACAAAGTAAGAATAGACCCAAAAAATTTACCAATTGGTGAAGTTTCTATAGTTCCTTCTCTTGAATTTATAAGGTTAACCCACAAAGAATTAAAAGCGTATAATGCAATTACCTCTTTAGACACAAAAGGTAATACCAATACATATACTATAAACTATCCAGAACTTGAGCGCACTTTAAAAATCAACTTTGAAAACGAATTTCCATATTTAATAGAAAGTTGGACAGACACCTTTCATGACGGATTTGGTGACAACAAAAAAGTACTGACTTCTAAAGCAACAAGAATTAACAGGATTACAACACCCTATTGGCAACAAAAATCGAATAAGGATTTATCTTTGCGCGATAGTTTAGGGTTATAGCATATGAAAGAATTTATTAATGAGCACTACAATGAACTAATTTATAGTCTCATTGTACTTTTAGTCATCTTAATTTTAAAATTCCTTTTTACTACTGCGGTAAGAAAAGTGAGTAAAATCAGTGATTTTAATCCTGTTAGGACCAATCTGATCATTAAATTCATAAATATTGCATTGACCATCATTGCAATAGTAGCACTTACTTTTGTTTGGAGCGTAAACTATCAAGATCTAGGTGTAATGCTATCTTCTGTATTTGCAGTAATTGGTGTTGCATTATTCGCGCAATGGTCTATACTGAGCAATATAACCGCTGGTGTCATCATTTTCTTCTCCTTTCCATTTAAAATTGGTAATACCATTCGCATTTTGGACAAAGAACTTTTAGACCCTGATAATGCTGATCTAGATAAATTTGTAATAGAGGATATTAGGGCTTTTCACTTACATTTAAGAAGAAGTAACGGTGAGATATTAACCTACCCCAATAACCTGGTACTTCAAAAAGGTGTAATTCTTATTTCAACCTATCAACAGGGAGAGTTTTTGAATATGGAAGAAGAGGAAGAGCAGATCGTATGATTTTGTTAAAGAAGTCGTAAAATCGTAAGCTTAGGTACTAATCTTATTATATTTGAAATTACTACCAAAACCAACTGAAAATGCGATATTTGTTAGGGTTCGTTACCTGCAGTCTATTAGTACTCGGCACCCTGAAAGCCCAAACCCCTAAAAACAGTTCAGCAACAGATATTTACCACGCTATTGAAAAACTCAATTTTCTTGGCACCGCCCTATTTATTGCTGCACATCCCGATGATGAAAACACTCGTTTAATAGCTTATTTAGCTAATAATGCAAAAGCTAGAACAGCATATTTGTCATTGACCAGAGGAGATGGCGGTCAAAATCTTATTGGACCAGAACTACGTGAACTTTTGGGGGTATTAAGAACGCAAGAACTACTTGCAGCCAGAAGAGTAGATGGCGGAGAACAGTTTTTTAGTAGGGCAAATGATTTTGGCTATTCAAAACAACCCGGTGAAACATTAGAAATCTGGAACAAAGAAGCTATACTAGGTGATGTCGTTAGAACCATTAGAACGTTTAAGCCAGATGTAATTATCAATAGGTTTGACCATAGAACACCTGGCACCACACATGGACACCATACATCATCTGCCATGTTAAGTTTTGAAGCTTTTGATCTGGCAAATGATGCAAACGCATACCCAGAGCAGTTAAAAATGACCGATATTTGGCAGCCAAAAAGATTATTTTTTAATACATCATGGTGGTTCTACGGTAGTCAAGAAAAATTTAAGGCTGCGGATAAAACCAATTTACTACATATGGATGTTGGCACCTACTACCCTATGTTAGGCAAATCTAATAATGAAATAGCTTCGTTGGCAAGTAGTCAACATCTTTGCCAAGGGTTTGGTAGATTAAGCACAAGAGGTTCAGAAGATGAATACATTGAATTATTGAAAGGTGATTTACCTGAAGATAAATCCAATTTATTCGATGGCATTGATACCACTTGGAAAAGAGTTGATGGTGGTGAACCAATAGGTGATATCCTTTATAAGGTGCAAGAGAATTTCAATTTCAAAGACCCCACTGTTCATATTCCGGAATTACTTAAAGCATACAATTTATTACAAGGAATATCTGATGTACACTGGAAAGAACTTAAAAGCGAAGAATTAACCGCTATAATTTTCGCCACATCAGGATTGCATTTAGAGGCATTTACCCAGACCGCTTATACCAACCCTGGACAAGAAGTTGAAGTTAATGTGCAGGCACTGAATAGAAGTAATATTGACATAAAATTAAAGTCGGTCTTTATAAACGATCAAAAAGTAGCTATTGATAACGAAGCTTTAAAGAATAATAACCTTGTTACCAAAAAAGTGGACCTGAACATACCTTCTGCAACAGATTACACCAGCCCTTATTGGTTAATTGAGAAAGGTACTTTAGGTACGTACAAGGTTTCTAATACCGATTTAATTGGCAAACCAGAAACGCCAAGAGCATTTTATGCAAAATTCCTAGTGAACATAAATGGCACTTTAATACCAATAACAAGACCTGTTGTTTATAAATATGCCAAACCCGATAAAGGTGAAATTTATCAACCTTTTGAAATTGTACCGGAAGCCACTGCAAGCTTTGCCGATAAAGTATTGATATTTGCGGATGCGTCAAGTAAAAAAGTTCCGGTTACCATAAAAGCACACCAAGACAGCATTTCAGGAACTATAGCATTGGAATACGGCAAAGGATGGAAACTTGATACTGACACACAACCCTTTTCCATTGCCAAAAAAGGTGATGAACAAACGGTGAATTTCACTTTAAGTCCGCCGTCTACTGAAAACGAAAGTAGTATCTCCCCTATCATTAAAGTAAACGGAAAAGAGATCTCAAAGGAATTGGTCACCATTGCATACGATCATGTTCCTACCCAAACGGTTCTTCTACCTTCCGAGGCAAAAGTGGTACGCCTGAACATCCAGAAAGCCGGTGAAAATATTGGTTACATTATGGGTGCAGGCGATGAAGTACCCACAAGTTTAGAACAAATTGGCTACAATGTTCAACTTATTGACCCATCAACCATTACAAAAGAATCTTTAAATAAATATGACGCTGTAGTACTTGGTATCAGAGCCTATAATGTTGTAGATGAACTTAAATTTAAACAACGGTTTATTTTAGATTATGCCAAGAACGGTGGTACGGTAATTGTGCAGTATAACACAGCAAGTAGATGGGGTGCGCAATTTGAAAATATTGCACCGTATGATATTGAAATTTCAAGAGATAGGGTAACCAATGAAAATTCTGAGGTCAACATTATAGCCAAAGATCATTCTTTGGTTCACTTTCCAAATGAAATTGATGAAAACGATTTTAACGGCTGGGTACAAGAAAGAGGATTATATTTTCCCAATAAATGGAGTAAAGAGTTTACACCAATACTTGAAATGCACGATGAAGGCGAAGAAGCTTCAAAAGGTAGTCTACTGATTTCATCATATGGAAAGGGATATTATATTTATACTGGACTTAGCTTTTTTAGAGAATTACCCGTAGGTGTGCCAGGTGCGTATAAATTATTTTCTAATATGCTATCCGTAGGAAAAGAGAAAGTAGAAACGAAAGTGAAAATAAAAGGATGAGTAAAGATCGAAATGAAAATACCACCTGGAAAAAAGAATACACTATTGTTTTAGTGTTAAATCTTATTTATGTACTTGTTTTCTATTACGTAATGACCTCATTCAATTAATATGGAAGGATTAGATTGGATAATTCTTGCCGGTACACTTCTATTCATCGTAATATATGGTGTATGGAAAACCAAAGGAAGCCAGAATGTTAATGATTACGTACGTGGCGGAAACGACTCTAAATGGTGGACCATAGGTTTATCTGTTATGGCAACGCAAGCAAGTGCCATAACATTTCTTTCAACACCAGGTCAAGCCTTTCACGACGGAATGGGGTTTGTACAATTCTATTTTGGATTGCCCTTTGCCATGATTATCATTTGCATGGTTTTTGTGCCTCTTTACCATAAGATGAAGGTGTATACCGCCTATGAATTTCTAGAAGGCCGGTTCGATCTAAAGACTAGGTCACTAGCAGCGGTTTTATTCTTAATTCAACGAGGTTTAGCAGCAGGTATTACCATATTTGCACCTTCAATTATTTTATCGGCTGTTTTAGGTTGGGACCTAAGAACCTTGAACATTATTATTGGAACCCTGGTAATTATCTACACTGTTTCCGGTGGCACAAACGCTGTTAGTGTTACGCAAAAACAGCAGATGTTCATAATTATGACCGGTATGTTCATCACTTTCTTTTTTATATTGGGCTACTTACCTACCGATATTACATTTAGCAAAGCAATGAAAATTGCAGGTGCCAGTAACAAACTTGAAATTTTGAATTTTGATCTGGATACCTCTAGTCGATATACTTTTTGGAGCGGGATCACAGGCGGACTCTTTCTTTTTCTAGCCTATTTTGGTACGGACCAAAGTCAGGTTCAACGATATCTTTCAGGCAAATCCATAAGAGAAAGTCAGTTAGGACTTGTGTTCAATGCCATTTTTAAAATACCCATGCAATTCTTTATTTTATTGGTAGGTGTAATGGTTTTTGTCTTCTATCAATACAATCCATCTCCTTTAAATTTCAACCCTTCTGCAACACAAGCGGTTATGGAATCTGAATATGCTGAAGACTACAAACTACTGCAAGAAGGACAAATAGCTTTAGAAGCAGAAAAAAGAATAGCCCAAAACAAGTTTTCCGCTGCATTGGAAATAAAAGAATATTCCGCCGTTGAAGAAGCTAAAAAGCAGATTATTCGCATTAACCAAAAAGACAGTACTAATAGAATAGCCGCAAAATCACTTATAAGTCAAGCTAATGATGTTGTAGAAACCAATGACAAAGATTATGTTTTTATACACTTTATCCTCAACAACCTACCCACAGGACTTGTTGGGTTATTGCTAGCTGTAATACTGTCTGCCGCAATGTCGTCCACTGCATCGGAATTAAATGCTTTAGGGACCATTACGGCTTTAGATCTATATAAAAGAAATAGAAGTTCGACACAACTAACCGAAGCCCACTACGTCAAAGCTTCTAAATTTTTTACTCTAATTTGGGGTATTGTCGCTATTTTGATTGCATGTATTGCCAATCTTTTCGATAATCTTATTCAGTTGGTAAATATTATTGGTAGTATCTTTTATGGAAATGTATTAGGGATATTTTTAATTGCATTTTTCTTCAAATTCATTAAAGGTAATGCTGTATTTTTTGCGGCTGTGGTAACCCAAATTATTATCTGTATTATTTATTATTACCTAATTCATATTTACCCGTCCGGACAAGAAAAATTAGGTTATTTATGGCTAAACTTCTGTGGCGCAGCATTGGTCATAGTAATATCTTTTATATTTGAAGCTTTTGACCGAATGTTAAAGAAGCCATTAACTTAAGAACAACCCAACCGCTTAATGATACATCATAAAGTTAAGTCCTATTTTGAAGATAATTATATTAAAAATCCCATTCTAATAAAGGCACCTGGGCGCATCAATTTAATTGGTGAGCATACAGATTACAACCAAGGCCTTGTGCTACCCGCATCTATTGAAAAAGGTATATATTTTGCGGTTTCGGGTAATAAAGAAAACAATATTCAGATAGAATCGTTTTTGACCCAACCGGAGAAAATAGTTTTTCAATTAAATGGTGAGCACAAGGTATTTGAATCTTTTTGGGGAAACTACTTTAAAGCAATCATTGAAATTTTAATAGCCAGAGACTACCCTTTAAAAGGAATGAATTGTGTTTTTGGCGGAGATATACCAATTGGATCAGGTCTGTCCTCCTCTGCTGCACTATGCTGTGGATTTATTTACGCCATAACACAAGTATCTGAAAAAGAAATTTCAAGGGAAGATATTGCACTAATCGCACAAGAAGCAGAACATAAGATTGGATTAAATTGTGGGCTTATGGACCAATATGCCGTGCTTTTCGGTAAAAAAGGAAATGCATTTTTTTTAGATTGCAATGATCTAAGCCATAAGTATATTCCAATTAATTTAGATGGTTATAGTTGGGTCTTGATCAACTCTAACATCAAACATAATTTAGCAGTTGATTCTGAATACAATAAAAGACGTGTATCATGTGAGAACATTGTTAAGCAAGTTCAAGCCTATAGACCCCAAGTAAAATCATTAAGAGATATAAGCAAGGATGATCTGGTCAAAGTAAAAAATAAGGTAAATGAAATTGATATTCAACGGGCAAAATATATCATAGAAGAAAATGAACGTGTATTGCAAATGATGCAAGAATTAACTGCTGGTGATGCCATTGCTGTCGGTAATGTTTTAAAAGATGGTCATTGGGCCATGTCAACCGAATATGAAATTACTACCACCGAATTAGACCACTTGGTAAAAATTGGTGAGGAACTAGATGGGGTACTTGGCTCTAGAATGATGGGTGGCGGTTTTGGTGGCTGTACCATAAACCTTATAGAAACAAAATCTTTAAATGAAAGTATAAAGGCTTTGCTTAGGTCTTATAAAAACAAAACAGGTATAGATGCTGAATATTACCATTTGGCCATAGATGATGGTGTTAAGGTATTTGAATAAAACAACAATAATTTCCATAAAAAAAAGTCCGTGCTAAACACGGACTTTTTACATTTTAGACATTGTAGTAATTACTTAGAACTCCACTCTTTTATAGAATCATTGTTCATTTTAATGTAATCATTGTTTCCGGCTGCGGTTGCACCCTCCAAAGATTTTTTTGCAGCCTCAATAGCCCCTTTCTTATCTCCTGCCTTAGCCAAAATTAAAGACTGTTGTCTTAGTTGCCAAAATGCAGGTTTCTCTGTCATGGACATAGCTTTGTCCATCCATTCTTTTGCTTTTTTAACATCCTTTCCTTCGCTTGAATAGTAAACAGCGGCAGCATAGTAATCCTCAGCAGTTGGTCCGTTCAAGGCTTTATCAATACTACTCATAACGGCAGCATCGGTAGGAACCGTAAAAGGTATGGCTACATAGGTATTCTCCCAGATTATTCCAATACTAGCACCGTTACTGGTAACATCATCAACGGTGATGGTAAAAGTTTCAACCGGCATTTCAATATTATATACAGGTGTTGTTAATTGTGCAGCAATTTTACTCTCCTCCCATTTACTAGGTGTTCCACCACCAACAATATCAGTATAAATATAAACTTCCCAATTAGAAGCTCCTGGCTTTGTAAAAATTGAATATGTGCCCGCTTTAACCTCTTTACCTCCAATAGTAACATCGGTATCAAAAGAAACTTTGGTGTATGCATTTGCACCTGTACGCCATAATTTGTCAAAAGGCACCAAATTACCATATACCTTTCTACCTCTCATAGATGGTCTTGAATAATCAATGCTTACTTCTGTTAGTCCAACAGTCTGAATTAATTTCGCTGCAGGACTAGGTGCAGGAGTATTTATTTGAGCCTCAACAGTTAAAGAGGCAACAATTGCCAATAAAAAAAGTACTACTTTGTTCATGATTTTTTGTGTGATTAGTTATAATCACAAAACTAGCTATAAAGAAAGGGTAGAAATGTTAACAAATACTTAAATAGTATACCCTATAGTTTAATAAACAGCAAAGGGAGTAGAAACAATACTGTCTTCTAAAAAAATAGCCATGTAATATATTGAAGATTCTAAATGCTGGATAATGATACCTTTTTTTTCTACATTTTCAGAATTCTGCCAAACCTCTTTACCGGTAACATCATAAATTACTTTCCCGTAAACATTTTTATCGGTAGAAATAGAATAATAATAATGATCAGAAGAATGGTCCTTGTAAATAATCAATTTTTCATCCTCTACATCTCCGTCATTGTCATCTGGCAGATCTGGATTATCCGGCTCATTTGGATTCTCTGGTTCATCGGGAGTTTCCGGTTCCTCAGGTTCTTCAGAATCAACTAATGGTATTTGAAATGAGAATAACCTTGATGGAGATTCAATAGTGGGTGTTTGTCTAGAATAGTATTCAGAAGAGAAAAAATAGCTACCAGAAGTTGTTTGTGTTATCCCTTCCGCCTGCACAAAATTAAGTCCAAGAGATTCCTGGGTAAATCCTTCAAAAGGCATATCAATTTTTAAATCTTCTACCAAACCAACAAAAGGGCTTAAAATTGATGAATAACCAATCAATACTAATCTATTAGCTTCAATATCATGGGTAGCATCGGTTACCAAACCAATATTCTCAATGGCTCCCACGCTAATGGCTACATGATTTCCAGGTAATTTGGAAAATTGATAAGCCTCTGACCCTAGACTTTGCCACTGCTTTGTAAAAACTAGTATATTATCTTCAAGCACTATAAACGCTTCTGCATCCCAATCACTGTTGCCATTATTTTCAAAGTTTTGTTGGTTCTCATAAGAGAAATTAATTATCTCGGCCGTTACAGTATTTGAGCTAGTATATTCATCTTTGGAAATTCTATACACTGCCAAATCTGTTCTTGTACCAACATTGTTGCCAAAATCACCTATATAGATATAATCCTCATCTTGAGAAATTGCCTCCCAATCAATATTGGTTACGTTATTGACGGTTACTCTTCTTTGAATGGTTAAAGACAAGGTATCCAATTCATACAAAATTGGTTCATTACCAGAATCATTATGGGTAATTAGATTTCCGTTGTAATGAATTAGACCAGAAGTTTCAAAAACATCACTTGGCAGTTCACCCACGGTTTGAACGTTTTGCTGTGCATTACCAATAGCGTTGCAAATGATAGTGAAAGTGACAAACAATAGAAGATTTAAGATTTTCATTGATGCAAAATAAGATAGAATAATGATAATCTGCTGTTTTTAAGCAACCTAAATTTATTTTAATCGATAAAGTTAATTTTTGAACCGATAAAAATGTTATTATTAAATTGTTTAACTATTTTTACAATTATTTAAACAAAATAATATTTGTTTTATTTTCAAAATAAGATATGAAATTATATCAGCTACATTCTAAACAGGCTTTACCTATTTCAAGGCATGAAGCTTGGCAATTTTTATCAGACCCTGCAAACTTAAAAGTTATTACCCCAAAACATATGGGTTTCAATATACTTACCGGGGCAGACAGGGAAATGTTTCCCGGTCAGATAATTCAATATAAAGTTTCTCCAATTCCTGGGTTTACCACAAAATGGGTAACAGAGATTACGCATGTGGCGCAGGGAAGCTATTTTGTTGATGAACAAAGATTTGGTCCCTATGCACTTTGGCATCATAAACACTTTATAAAAGAAATTGATGAAGGTGTAGAAATGGAAGATATCATTGACTATAAACTACCATTAGGGATATTAGGTCAGATCGCTCATCCTATTTTGGTAAAAAAACAACTGCAAGAGATATTCAGTTTTCGAGAGCAAAAATTACAAGAACTATTCGGTTCCATAGAAAATATTCCAACACAACTTGAATTTAAATCTTTTTAAATGAAAAATATACTTTTGATAGGCGGTTCATACGGCATTGGGCAGTCCATAATTGCAACGTTAAAGGACACACACCATTTATTTGTGGCATCAAGAACAAGCGAAAACCTGCAACATAAGAACATTACCCACATCACTTTCAATGTTACGGTAGATGAACTTGACTTGTCTACATTACCAGAAAAAATAGACGGATTTGTATATTGCCCCGGCAGCATCAATTTAAAACCTTTTAAAATGATGTCTTTAGAGACGATAAAAGATGACATGGAACTCAATTTCTTTGCCTTAGTAAAAGTTATGAAACACATTATCTCTAGAATGAACGAACAATCTAGTATCGTTTTTTTCAGTACTATTGCCGTTGGTACAGGAATGCCATATCATACAAGTGTAGCAGCATCTAAAGGAGCAATTGAGGGATTTGCCAAGTCCTTGGCTGCAGAATATGCGCCAAAGATAAGAGTGAATGTTATTGCCCCATCATTAGTAGATACACCTTTGGCAAAAAGACTATTGAACAATGATAAGAAAAGAGCATTAATGAACGAGCGCCACCCTTTAAACAGAATTGGTAATGCAGAGGATATTGCAGAAACCGCAATATTTTTATTAAGTGATAAAAGGCGCTTGGATGACCGGACAAATAATTGGAGTTGATGGCGGACTCTCAACATTAAACATACACTAAATGTCACAAGAAGTATCACTGTTTTGGTTTAGAAGAGATTTAAGGTTAGATGATAATGTTGGTCTTTTAGAAGCTTTGAAAAGTAATCATCAAGTATTGCCCATTTTCATTTTCGATAAAGAAATACTATCCAAATTGCCAGAAAACGATGCTCGGGTATCCTTTATTCATGATACTCTACAGCGCATGCGTAAGCACCTACAAGAAGAATATGAATGCTCTATTGCAATGTATCACAGTTCTCCAATTGATGCTTTTAAAACAATCATTGAAGATTTTAATGTGAAAACCGTATTTACCAATAGGGATTATGAACCTTACGCAAAGAACAGAGATAAGAAAATCTCCGATTTCTTAAAGGAAAATGAAATTGAATTTAAGACCTTCAAAGATCAGGTGATTTTTGAAAAATCTGAAATTGTAAAAAGTGACGGTGACCCTTATGTTGTTTACACACCATATAAAAATAAGTGGCAAGAACAGTTTAATGCCGATAGGGATTTAGACATTCATTACACCAGCCAATATCTATCGAATTTGATAAAGAATACCAGATTACCAAATTTATCATTAAGAGATATCGGTTTTGAAAAATCTAAAATTGAAGTCCCAGATTATGATGTAACCACTACCTTAATAGACAATTACGAAGACACTCGTAATTTTCCCGCAAAGGATAAAGGAACATCTAGATTAGGACCTCATTTACGTTTTGGTACCGTATCTATACGTAAAATGATGAAAAAGGCAATAGCCGAACAAAACAAAGTATTTTGGAGCGAATTAATTTGGAGAGAATTTTTCATGTCCATCTTATACCATTATCCTAAAACGGTCACCAATGCTTTTAGAGCCAAGTATGACCGAATAGAATGGCGCAATAATGAAAAAGAATTTGACAAATGGAAAAAAGGCAAGACAGGATATTTATTGGTCGATGCCGGCATGAGGCAGTTAAATGAAACAGGTTACATGCACAATAGGGTAAGAATGTTAGTTGCTAGTTTTCTATGTAAGCATTTATTGATAGATTGGCGTTGGGGAGAAGCCTATTTTGCGGAAAAATTATTAGACTATGAGATGAGCTCTAACATTGGCAATTGGCAGTGGGCAGCAGGCAGTGGTGTAGATGCGGCACCTTACTTTAGAATATTTAACCCCATGACACAGGTAGATAAATTTGATAAGGACAAAAAATACATAAAAGAATGGATTCCTGAATATGGTACTGAAGATTATCCAGAAAAAATGGTAGATCACAAAATGGCAAGGGAACGCTGCTTAGAAACTTACAAAGAAGCAGTATCATAATTACGATTTTCATAATTATTCAGAATACAAAAAATCATCAGAAGAAATTAGGTTAAAGTTGAGTATATTTAAAAGGACTAATCAAAACAACTACTTAATCTAATTGAAAAAATGAAAAAAACAATTCTAATGGCGCTCTGTTTTTGCTTGAGTGCAACAGTTTTTGCCCAGAAAATGAGCAAAGACAAAAACCAAATCATCACTTCTGTTGAAAAACACAAAGAAGAATTAATTAAAATTAGCGATTCTATTTGGGCATTGGCAGAAACTGCTTTTGACGAAAGTGAATCTTCACGAATTTTAGCCGATTATGCTGAAAAAAATGGGCTAAAAGTTACAAGAGGCGTTGCAGATATCCCAACCGCTTTTACAGCTACTTACGGATCAGGAAGTCCCGTAATCAGTATTTTGGGAGAGTTTGATGCCTTGCCTGGAATTTCTCAAAAGGCATCACCCGTAAAAGAACCTTATGAAGAAGGTGCGGCTGGGCATGGTTGTGGTCACAACATGTTTGGTACCGCAAGTTTGGGTTCGGCAATTGCTATTAAAGAATTGATGGAAGCCGGAAAAATAAAAGGAACGGTTAAATTTTTAGGCACACCTGCAGAAGAAAAGTATTTTGCAAAAGTTTGGATGGTAAAGGCCGGACTTTGGGATGATGTAGATGTCAATGTAAGCTGGCACCCATCTGCTCAAATAGAGGCAGACGTACAGAGCGGACTTTCGCTAATAGATTTTATCGTAGAATTTTACGGTCAAACAGCTCACGCTTCTGCCGATCCATGGAATGGAAGAAGTGCCTCTGATGCCCTAGAGCTTTATACCACCGGGATAAACTATTATAGAGAACATATTTTACCAACTTCTAGAATACATTATCATATTCAAGATGGAGGTCAAGTGGTTAACGTAGTCCCAGACTATGCCAAGCTTTGGGTTCGTGTTAGAGATCCCAAAAGATCAAAAATGTTACCCACTTATGAACGTGTAAAAGAAATGGCGGAAGGTGCCGCTATTATGGCCAATGTAGATTATAAGATTTCTTTGGTATCGGGTATTTACGAAACATTGGTAAACCGGTCTGGGGGAGAAATTATGCAATCTAATTTGGAATTGTTAGGTCCTATTACCTATACTGAAGAAGAAACTGCCTTTGGTAAGGCAATACAAAAAGCAACAGGTAAACCAGAGGTGGGAATAGACGGATCGGTACATCCATTAAAGGAAACGGAAAAGAATCCAGGTGGTGGATCTACAGATGTTGGTGATGTAAGTTGGAACGTACCAAATATAAATTTAGGGGTATCAGTAGCTCCTACTGGCACACCGTGGCATTCCTGGGCCGTAGTGGCTTGTGGCGGCATGTCTATTGGTCATAAAGGAATGATTCATGCATCTAAGGCAATGGCAATGACTATGCTAGACCTCTTTCAAAATCCAAAATTGGTGAATAAAGTAAAAGAAGAATACAAAACACGTAAAGGTGATGAAGTTTATGAACCTATGATAGATGGGCCACCACCATTAAACGGTCAATAATTCTAAAGAAAAAAGAAGCTATCTTAACAGATAGCTTCTTTCATTTTTAAGTAACTTGAACCAAACTTAAACAACAAAACAATGAAAAAAATAACCATACTACTATTTACCATATGTAGTACAGTTGTCTCTGCCCAATCGTTTGATTTTAATTATGACCATTATTCTGTAATCGTTAAAGATTTGGACAAGGTGGGAGATTTTTACAAAAACGTTTTAAACCTCAAAGAAATACCGCATCCATCAGCGCCAAGCGGATTTAAGTGGTTTGTTATACAAGGTAATTCTCAGCTACATTTAATAGGAAAAGATAGTGTTGCCATGCAGCACAGCAAAAGTGTACACCTATGTTTAGCTACCCAAAAATTAGGTGAATTAATAGCCTCTTTAGAAAAAAAACAAATTACGTATTATGACTGGCCAGGGGCAGAGAATTCAGTAACCTTAAGAGCGGATGGTGTTAGGCAGATTTATTTAAAAGACCCAGAGAACAATTGGGTAGAAATCAACAATGCGGTTCACTGATTGTTTAATTGACAACTAAAACAAATATGGAAATTAAAAACATTTTCAAACTAGGCTTTCCATGGCAAACACAAGATCCCTTCTTATTTTGTGTTTATCATTTAGACCATTATCCAAAAGGCAATGGAGAGTTAGGACCAGATGATTCATTAGAAGGAAGAACTTTAGGGAATGATTTTGAAATAAAGGATGGGTATAGAATGTATCATGGTACAACGGTGCCAGGTTTTCCTGCTCATCCACATCGTGGATTTGAAACGATTACCATTGTTAATAAAGGATTTTGTGATCATTCAGATTCACTTGGTGCCGCTGGGCGTTTTGGTGAAGGTGATGTTCAATGGATGACGGCCGGCAGAGGTGTTCAGCATTCAGAAATGTTTCCCTTGGTACACACTCAAAAAGAAAATCCTTTAGAGTTATTTCAAATCTGGCTGAACTTACCTGCTAAAAGTAAATTTGTAGACCCACACTTTAAAATGTTATGGCACGAAGAAATTCCTGTTGTTAAATTAGAAAACGCCAGCGTAAAAGTTATTGCCGGGCAATTTAAAGCAAACAATGCACCAGATCCAGCACCTGACTCTTGGGCAAATGATCCAGAGAATGATGTTGCCATTTGGAATATTACAGTTGAATTAAATGGGACCCTTACACTGCCTAAAGCAAAAATAGGTACACAAAGGACAATTTATTTTTATGATGGCAACACCATAAATCTTGCAGGAGAATCCATAGAGCCAAATCATGGCGTAAATGTTGATGCCACTAAAGAAATTAAGATAGAAGCCATTGGTGCAGATGCCCATTTACTTATGCTACAAGGTAAACCTATTGAAGAACCTGTTGCTAAATACGGTCCGTTTGTAATGAATACCGATGAAGAATTACAAAATGCGATGAATGAATTTAGAACCACACAATTTGGAGGATGGCCATGGAGATACCCTGACCATACCCATGAAGTTAATCGTGGTAGATTTGCTCAATATCCTGATGGGACAGTTATAGAAAAATAGTATAAAAACTAAAAAACTCCATAATAGACAAGCATCTACTATGGAGTTTTATTTATTTTATAATTAAAGTATTACACTCTAACAATTTTAGCACCAATAGCGCGTAGTCTTTCATCTATATTTTCATAACCACGATCTATCTGTTCAATATTATGAATGGTAGACGTTCCTTTAGCGGATAATGCTGCAATTAACAAAGAAACACCTGCTCTAATATCTGGCGAGGTCATTGTGGTCGCCTTTAATGTAGATTGAAAATCATGACCAATAACAGTAGCCCTATGTGGATCACAAAGAATAACCTTTGCCCCCATATCCAATAACTTATCTACAAAGAACAAACGGCTTTCAAACATCTTTTGATGAATCAATACCTCTCCCCTAGATTGTGTGGCAACTACCAAAATAATACTCAATAAATCTGGAGTTAATCCCGGCCAAGGCGCATCTGCAATGGTTAAAATAGATCCATCTATATAATTTTGAATTTCGTAGCCATCTTTATGCTCAGGAATGTAAATATCATCTCCCTTTCTTTCTAAGGTGATACCTAGTTTACCAAATACCGTAGGTATTTGCCCTAAATCATCCCAACTTACATCTTTAATGGTCAATTCACTTTTAGTCATTGCCGCCAAACCGATCCAACTACCAATTTCGATCATATCGGGCAACATGCGGTGATCTGTACCTCCTAATTTTTCAACTCCATCAATAACCAATAGATTGGAACCAACGCCTGTAATTTTAGCGCCCATTCTATTTAGCATTTTACAAAGTTGCTGTAAATAAGGCTCACATGCTGCATTGTAAATAGTTGTTTGACCTTCTGCCAAGACAGCTGCCATTACAATATTTGCAGTTCCGGTTACAGAAGCTTCATCTAACAACATATAGGTACCTTTCAGCTTATCTGCTTCAACACCATAGAAATATTCCTCCTTGTTGTAGCGAAATTTTGCACCAAGCTTAATAAAGCCTTCAAAATGGGTATCTAAACGTCTACGTCCAATTTTGTCACCACCTGGTTTAGGAATATATCCTTTTCCAAAACGCGCCAATAATGGGCCTACCAACATAATAGATCCCCTTAAACCTCTACCATCTTGCTTGAACTGATCAGATTGTAAATAATCTAAATTAACATCGTCTGCCTTAAATGTATAGGAGCCTTTGCCTTTCTTCTGAATTTTTACACCTAGATCTTCTAAAAGTGCAATGAGTTTATTTACATCAACGATATCCGGTATATTGTTGATCGTTACTTTTTCATCTGTAAGTAGTACAGCGCAAAGTATTTGAAGTGCTTCGTTCTTTGCACCTTGAGGTGTTATTTCACCAGATAACTGGTGCCCTCCTTCAATTTTGAATGTCCCCATCTAGAGAAGTGGAAATTAATAGCGTTTTTTACCGCGGTTATTATTTCTTTGATTTTTTTTATTTGAACTGGACCTAGGGTTTTTGGCTACTCTATTCTTCAAAAACTGACCACTATCCGTTAAGCTTTCACCTGTTGAAGCCAAGTCTATACGACCATCACTCAACTCAAATAAATGCTTAAATATAGCTTTGTCGTCAACAACGTCTTTGTTCCAGTTTAAATAGCATTTTTTCATATGGTTGGCAATTGCATACTCTAAACCAGAGCGTTTATCACCTTTCTCCCACTCTACAGCTACATCTATCATTCGTTTTATGTTGTTGCCATAAAACCTGTATTTAGGAAAATTCTGTGGATACTCTAATGCATCGGGTCTTTGTTTCAATACCTCTTTTGAAGTAATTGGAAAAGGTGAGTCCACATCCAATTTAAAATCAGACATGATAAAAAGTTGATCCCAAAGTTTATGTTGAAAATCTGGCACATCACGTAAATGTGGTTGCAGATTTCCCATTACACTTATAATTGCCTGGGCTACTTTATTTCTTTCTTCGCGATCTTCAATGGATACTGCATGATCTACCATTTTTTGAAAATGACGACCGTATTCAGGTATGATCAAATGAGGACGCTCCGTATTATATTCTAGGTTTTCTACTAATTGCAAATTGAAAATTTTAGCTTATTGTGTTTGAGAAGTGTTCTAATAACGATGCCAAATTAATAAAATTATAGATGAAATGCTATTTTATAAGGAGATTACCCCTCCTATTTCACCAACTTCTTTATATTTTTCTATAACCTGATCAGGTCCGTTTAAATTAACGGTAATAGAAACACTGGTATATTTTCCATTTTTGGATTTCTTTAAGTTGATGACAGCTCCCATATTATCAAAAATTGCTTCGATCTGGTCTATTTTACCTGTAGCGGTTTCAACAATGAACTTGTAAAGATAATTAGACGGCCATTTAGAAGTTTCTGTAAGCTGCTCTCTTAATTTTTTATAAAATTCCTCTGGATTCTTTTCGTCCATAACTCATATTTTAAGCAAAGATAAGTCTAATACACCAGTTTTTTAATACTAGCGGTTTATGTACTTTTGCGTTTATAATATAAGAGTTTGAAAAGCAAAAGAATTGTTGTCACAGGAGGACCTGGGACTGGAAAAACTGTATTGATATCATCCCTAGAAAATAATGGCTACCATTGTTTTCATGAAGTTATAAGAACCATGACTTTAGATGCATTGGGCGATGTTTCATTAGAAGATCAATTGGTCAACCCTATTGATTTTGTTAAAGATGCCAAGAGCTTTAACGATGAGTTGATCAATGCTCGCTTAAAGCATTTTGAGAACGGTAACAACATAAATGAGGAACACGTGTTCTACGATCGTGGATTACCTGACGTTATTGCATATATGAACTATTTTGGGCAATCTCCTGAGCCACGTTATGCCGATTTATGTTCAAAAAACAGGTATGACGAAGTGTTAATACTACCACCATGGAAAGAAATCTATGTACAGGATAATGAAAGAATGGAAAATTTTGAGCAAGCTTGTGGTATTCATGAACAATTGGAAAACACGTACATACAATTAGGGTACAAACCTGTTGAAGTTCCTTTTGGAACCATTGAAAATAGATTGCAATTTGTAATAGACCATATAAACGGCGCTAGTGAATAATACCCCAAAAGAAATCTTATCCAAATACTGGGGTTTTGATAGTTTTAGGGGCTCTCAAGAAGAAATCATCAATGCCATAATCAATGGTCAAGATGTACTAGGTCTACTGCCCACTGGTGGTGGAAAATCTATTTGTTTTCAGGTTCCTGCGTTATCAAAAGAAGGCATTTGCATTGTAATATCGCCGCTTATCGCTTTAATTGAAAACCAAGTAAACAATCTTCAATCATCAGGCATTAAAGCCATAGGTCTAAAAGGCGGACTTAAATTCAACGAGATCGATAAACTATTGGATAATTGCATTTATGGTAATTACAAATTCCTATACCTATCACCGGAACGCCTACAACAAGAATTAGTACAAGAGCGTATAAAAGGCATGAACGTTTCTATGTATGTTATTGATGAAGCTCACTGTATATCACAATGGGGACATGATTTTAGACCCGCCTATTTAAGTTGCTCCATTTTAAGGGAATTACACCCTACTCCTCCAATGGTAGCTTTGACCGCAACGGCTACAAAAAGAGTAAGTGAAGATATTATCAGTTCATTAGAACTTACTTACCCTTTAATCATAAAGGATTCATTTTTTAGAAAAAATATTGGGCTAGAAGTTCAGTTTACCGAAGATAAAAGAGGGTTTTTAAAACAACACTGCCAAAAAGTACGGCATAGTGCCATAATTTACGTTAGAAGTAGAAGAATGGCGGAAGAATTGTCTAAGTTCCTGGTGAACAACAACCTTAGTGCTACTTTTTACCATGGCGGTGTAGATCAGGCAAAAAAAACAGAACGATTGAATTTTTGGCTTAAGAACAAGTACAAAATTATGGTCGCCACCAATGCCTTTGGTATGGGCATAGACAAACCAGACGTAGAATTGGTTATACATTATCAAATTCCCGATAGTTTAGAAAATTACTTTCAAGAGGCTGGTAGAGCCGGTAGAAATGGGGAGTTTTCAAAAGCAATAATACTGACCAATACAACTGATAAAGTTCTGGTAAAAAGGCAGTTTATTGAAATTCTACCTAGTGTTGCCCAGGTGAAGTTGATCTATAAAAAACTAAATACTTTCTTTCAAATTGGATTTGGCGAATTCACCGAAGCAAAATTTCATCTTAATTTCAATAAATTCTGTAGCATTTATAAGCTCAATACCTTTGTTACTTATAACACCTTACAGTTATTGGACAGAAATTCGGTTATTTCACTTTCTGAAAACTTTTCAAAAAAAATTACCATTAAATTTATAACAGACAAGGACACCCTTTATAGATATATAGATAAGAACAACAGACTGGGTGATTTTATAAAAACTATACTTAGAACCTATGGTGGGTTATTTGAATTTGACACACATATTAACACCTATGTATTATCCAAAAAAACAGCTCTACCAGAAAAAATGATCCATCAAAATTTTGAACAATTGGCAAAAGATGAGATTATAGATTACACAAGCGCATCTAGCGATTTAGAAATGTTTTTCTTGGTACCAAGAGATGATGACAGGACTATAAATGTATTTGCAAAAAATATTGAAGAACAAAACCAACTTAAAATAGCAAAAGTTGATGCTATGCTTACTTACATTGAAAATGATACTATGTGTAGAAGCATACAGCTCTTACATTATTTTGGAGAACAACAAGAACAACCCTGCGGAATATGTGATGTTTGCGTTAGTCAGTCAACAGGAAACACACCTATTGTTCACGCCAAAATAAAAATCATCCAAATATTAAAAGAGAAAAATGCAGGTTCACGAGAATTACAATATAAACTCAATACCACTCAAGAGATAACCATTGCAGCAATACAAGAGCTCTTGGAGGATAATTATATTACATTAAACAACATTAACGAATACCAACTATTATAATATGGAAGCATTGAGAATTGTATTTATGGGAACACCGGACTTTGCCGTAGGCATTTTAGATAAATTGGTGAAAAATGAATATAATATTGTTGGCGTCATTACAGCACCGGACAGACCTGCGGGCAGAGGAAGAAAACTTAATCAATCTGCAGTTAAAAAATATGCCGTTGAAAATAATCTTAAAGTACTACAACCTACTAATCTAAAAGACGAAGATTTTTTAAATACTCTAAAATCGCTAAACGCCAATTTACAAATTGTTGTTGCTTTTAGAATGTTACCCAAAGTAGTTTGGAGTATGCCCGAATATGGCACATTTAACTTACATGCTTCACTATTGCCACAATACCGTGGTGCAGCCCCTATCAATTGGGCAATTATTAATGGAGAGACAAAAACAGGAGTTACCACATTTTTTATTGACGAAAAAATTGACACTGGTGAAATAATTATGCAAGACGAGGCAGTGATTGAAGAAACCGATAATGCCGAAGATTTACATGATAGGTTAATGCATTTAGGAGCAGACACCGTACTAAAAACCGTAGAACAAATTGAATCTGGGAATTTTACTACCCATGCGCAGCCTAATTTACCAAGTTTAAAAGATGCACATAAAATTCATAGGGAAACTTGTGAAATAAACTGGAACAATTCTGCCGTTGCCATATATAATTTCATCAGAGGTTTAAGTCCATACCCAGCGGCCTGGACCACACTTACCAATGGTGACCAAAATATCATCACAAAAATATATAAGGTAGAAACCCAAAACGAAACACATAACCTTACAGCGGGAACGCTAGTTTTTAATAAGAAAGAGATAAAAGTAGCCGTTAAAGAGGGATATATAAATCTACTAGAAATACAGTTACAGGGTAAGAAAAGAATGCAAGTAAAAGACCTGTTGAACGGCCTTAATTTGGAAAAAAATGCAAAAATGGGCTGAAGCCCCGTTATTATTGGGCTGAAAGAAACGTAGAAAAAAACCTACTTTATCAACAAACACGCTGAGTTATCAACAAAATAAGGGATTTCCGCCCGTTTTACTTGCGTTGCCCAGAAATCCATATAAATTTGTTAGTAGGTATAAATTATTTAATCACAATTAATTATCACATTATGAACAAAACAGAATTGATCGATGCAATGGCAGCTGACGCTGGCATCACAAAAGCTGCGGCAAAAAAGTCATTGGAATCTTTCTTGGGAAATGTTGAAAATTCTCTTAAAAAAGGAGATAGAGTTTCTTTAGTAGGTTTCGGTTCTTGGTCCGTATCTAAAAGAAATGCAAGAGAAGGTAGAAATCCATCAACTGGAAAAACTATCCAAATCGCTGCTAAAAATGTAGTTAAGTTTAAAGCAGGTGCTGATTTAGGTAAAGCTGTAAACTAATTTTACACTGATAAATTTATGAAAAGCGCCTTAAAAGGCGCTTTTTTTATTTCTATGTTTTTGATTTTTAAGAGGATTTGTCTTACTTTAGAAATATAATCATATCAAATTTATGATAGCTTTAAAGCCAACCAAAGGAAAATTACTAGTGGCCGAACCATCGTTAACCGGAGATGTTTCGTTTAACCGGTCTGTAGTTTTATTAGCAGAACACAGTACTGAGGGCTCTGTTGGCTTTATTTTAAATAAGCCATTAGAGTACCAAATCAATGAATTGGTTACTGAAATAGAATTACCTTTTCAAGTATATAATGGCGGTCCAGTAGAGCAAGACAACCTCTATTTTATACACAAGGTTCCGCATTTAATTGACAACAGTGTTGAGATTTCTGATGGTATATATTGGGGAGGAGATTTTGAAACCACTGTAGAATTGATCAATAAGGAAATTATATCAGAAGATGATATTCGATTCTTTTTAGGGTACTCGGGTTGGTCATCTTTACAACTGGACGAAGAGCTTACCTCAAAATCGTGGATAGTTGTAGAAAATGAACATGAAAGCAGAATCATTCAAAGGGCCGCAAAAGCCATTTGGAAAGAAAATATGATTCAATTAGGCGGTAATTATCTTTTATGGTCAAATGCTCCAGAGAACCCAAGTTTAAATTAACTCCCGGGACTCAAAGACATTCTTGCCGCAGCATTTAGTTTACCCAATAAACCTTTAGAAACGGTATTAACAAATTCCTTCTTTCTGTATTTGGTTATAGGTATAATTCCGTCAATTGCATTGACTATGAAAAGTTCGTCTGCTTTTTGTAACTCAAAAGGAGAAACACTGTCTTCCACAAACTCAAACTCTTTTAAATTAGAAATCAGTTCTACCAATTTTTTTCTAAGAATACCATTAGTACAACCATCGGTAATGGGCGGAGTTTTAACCTGACTACCTTTTACTACAAAAATATTGCCATTTATAGCCTCTATAACCTGCTTTCTCTCGTTAAGCAACAGACAATCCTGATAATCATTTTCGCGGGCGTAAATCGCAGCTACGACACTTAAAATTTTATTGTTGGTATCTAAGTTAGATAGCATTGTAGAATTTTTATAAAAGTCTTTAAAAAGTTCTACTTCATAAATGTTATTGTTCAATACAAAAAAAGGACTCTCTAACGTACTGCTGTTAATAAAATATGAAATACTATTATCAGAATCTAAATAATCTTCTTGACTATTTCTAAAAACGTTGAATTTAACCCGCTTTGCTTTTTTAAGGTCACTTTCAGAGAATATCTTAAGAATTTCAGCTTCCATGAACTCCATAGTAAAGTTCATTGGAATTTCCATTCTCAATATTCTCATGGACGACATTAGGCGTAAATAATGATCTTCTAAATAAATTATTTCACCGTTCACCACCCTTAACTCTTCAAAAACGGCATCACCCAGCTGCACTCCCCTATTCTTTTCATTTAGAAAAGATGAATTATCCTCTAGTAGTCCGCCATTAAAATTGAACATAAAAAAAGCCTTAAAAATTAAGGCTCAAAGATACTGTAAATAAGAATATTTTTAAGCTGAACCCAATACCTGTTTTAAATCGGATACTTGATTGGTCCAAAGCATTTTAGACTCGTCTATCTCATCTTCTTCGGCAAAGTCGGTTATAAACAATGAAACATCTTTTGTTATTTCATCAACTATTATCTTCATTTCAAAAAAGCTATCATCGTCTGCTTCTTCCCAAGCAAAACGTACAAACTCATCTGTTTTTCTTTTTAACAGTTTAGCCTCTTCTTCTGCCCCGTCCCAAATGAAGGTAAATTTTTCACCTCTAGAATTAACATTATCCGCAAACCATTCAGACAGTCCTGAAGGCGTTGCTAAGTACTGATATAACATTTGTGGTGAAGACTGAATTACAAACTCTATTTCAAATTTTATTTTATCGCTCATTGTCATGCTACTTTATGCCGAGCAATATATATATTTCTAAATGATAAAAAAATAAATGATCAGTATAATTTTTTTCATGAAGTTTTGTTGAAGAACAAATAAATTACCACTATATTTGCAGCCGTTTAAAAATAATATGGCGAGGTAGCTCAGTTGGTTAGAGCGTCGGATTCATAACCCGGAGGTCGGGGGATCGTGCCCCCCTCTCGCTACAATAGGTAAAATGTACCAAGACAACGGTTTAGTTCACAAATTGTCTACAAAACCAAATTTTTCAGTACCAAAAATCTACACTCCTAAATGTGATTTTTCAGAAAAACGGCACGTTTATTTTTCATTTTGAGACCAATTTATCATTGAAAGGAAAAAAACAGTGCCTGTGTATTGAGAAAGTCGACCATTAAAACGGAAATGATAAATATGACACAAAATTTACTAAAACACAGTTTTGTCACACGCCCAATTGAAGATGACAATAATATACCTCACAAGAAATTAGAATTAGGTCATAGTTAAACAAAACCAAATGAAATTTACAACCATGTGGCGGAAACCTACATTAAGGGTATAAAAATCGCTTATATTAGTTTCGCACACAAACATGCAAGTTTCTATATACAACCGCTTCGTAAGTAATTTGACCAAATTGACGTAATAAATGAAATCAACAATAACATTAGCCAATAGATTTAGAGAAATAATCCTCCATGGAACTTGGGTAGCGAATACTAATTATAAAGACCAATTAGAAAATTTGGATTGGAAAATTGCTGTATCAAAAATTGATTCTCTCAATACTATTGCACTATTAGCTCAACACGTACATTACTTCGTTTACGGAATCAAAAATGTATTTATTGGTGGAAATCTTGAAATAAGAGACAAACATAGTTTTGATTTTCCTGAAATAAGATCAAAAAGTCAATGGAAGTCCTTCTTAAGCAAATTCTGGGAAGATTCAGAACATCTAGCAAAATTAATAGCGCAATTACCTGAAGAAAAATTAAATCAAGAATTTGTGGATGTCAAATACGGAACCTATAAAAGAAATATTGATGGATTAATTGAACATAGTTACTATCATCTTGGACAAATTGTATTGATAAAGAAAATAATAGTAGCAAAGCAAGGCATAAAAAACAAACTCTAAACTTAGAGAATAGAATATTTACACTACAAAGTACTACTAATTATATAGGTACCGCATAACTGTTTTTTATAACTCCAATGACAAAAGTACTATGCGCACTCCCAATATTCTTTACCGACCCTAACTCGTTAATCACAAAAGATTGATAGTGTTTCATGTCCTCTACCATGATTTTTAATAAAAAATCATAGTCGCCCGAGATATTGTAACATTCTACCACTTCTTTAAGGGAAACAATATCTTTCACAAACTTATTTCCTATTTCTTTAGTGTGCTCCTTTAAGGTGATGTTACAGAATACAGTTAGTTGCTTACCAACTTTTTCAGCATTTACAATAGCTGTATACTTTTCAATTAGACCTTCCTTTTCAAATCTTTTAATCCTTTCATAAACAGGTGTAGGAGATAAATTTACTCGTGCTGCAATTTCCTTAGTTGTCAATTTAGCATTGTTCTGAAGTATTCTGAGCAACTTCAAATCAATGATATCCAGATTTTCTAAAGAATAATTATCTGTTTTTTTCATTTTCACAATATTCAAAAGATAAAATTGCTGCAATAATACAATAAAAAGATAAATCATCTAACTTTTATCATTTACTAAATTAATTCATCTTTTAATTTCAATTTTGTAAGACATAAAAACTACAAATTATCTTTAGATGAAATCGGTCGTATTAAAAAATTCAGAGGTCAACAAAAAGAAAGCAATTGAACACTCGCATAAAACCATTAATAATGATGTTGTATTCCAAATAAAGCGTACTAATTTCAACGAAAATTATATTCCGTCCAATAGTACTCGTACAACAACCAACTTTGCCAACTTGGCAAGAGGAGAAAATCGTCAAAAGAACTTACGTAGCACTATTCAAATGATCAACAATCGTTTCAATAGCTTAGCAAAATGGGATAACCCCAATTATGATAGATATTCCCTTGATTTAGAAATTATCTCGGTAGATATAGATATTGATGCAAGTGGCAAAACATTTCCATCCATAGAAGTATTAAGAACATATATTAACGACCACAAAACAGGTAAACGCATTGAAGGTATTGTTGGGAATAATTTTTCTTCTTATGTGCGAGATTATGATTTTAGCATTTTACTCTCTGAACATAATAAGGGCAAAAACAACAATGGCATTCCAGATAATTTTGGTGAATTACACGGCAATATATTTAAGTGCTTTGTAAACTCTGAAACCTATATAAAACACTTTTCAAAACCTCCTGTGATATGCTTAAGTGTATCAAGCAACAAAACATATCATCGTACTGGAAATCATCACCCCATATTAGGTTTTGAATACGAAGGCAATACGTCTTCATTAACAGAAGAATATTTTGACAAAATGGGATTAAAGGTTCGTTATTTTATGCCACCTAACAGCGTTGCTCCATTGGCTTTTTACTTCTTTGGTGACCTATTATCAGATTACACGAACCTTGAATTAATTAGTACTATAAGTACAATGGAAACCTTTCAAAAGATCTATAGGCCTGAAATTTATAACGCTAATGCTGTTGCAGGACTTTGTTATAATCCAAGTTTACATAATCAAGACCATTCTTTAACAAATATTGCATACGACAGAGAAGAGCGAACTAGGTTAGGAATAGAGCAAGGTAAATTTGCCGAAGAGCATTTTATAAAGCCTTATAAAAACATCCTAGAACAATGGTCTGCTAACTTCACTATTTAATTATTTTATTATGAAAAATGTATTACCGACATCCACTGTTGGAAGTTTACCAAAACCTTCTTGGCTTGCACCACCCGAAAAACTTTGGTCACCATGGAAACTAGAGGGTGATGAACTCATTGAAGGGAAACAAGATGCTTTACGCGTCTCTCTACATGAACAACAACTGGCAGAGATTGATATTATTAGTGATGGTGAGCAAACTCGTCAACATTTTGTAACTACTTTTATTGAGCATTTAAGTGGTGTAGATTTTAAAAATCGTAAAACGGTAAAAATTCGTAACCGTTATGATGCAAGTGTTCCTGTTGTTGTAGATGAAGTTACACGTCAAAAAGCAGTTTTTGTTGATGATGCCAAATTTCTGCGTAAACAGACCGATAAACGTATAAAATGGGCTTTACCAGGACCAATGACAATGGTAGACACATTGTACGACGCCCATTACCAAAGTCGAGAAAAATTGGCGTGGGAATTTGCGAAAGCACTCAACCAAGAAGCAAGAGAACTTCAAGATGCAGGGGTAGATATTATACAGTTTGATGAACCAGCATTCAATGTTTTCTTTGATGATGTAAATGATTGGGGAATGGCAACATTGGAAAGGGCTATTGAAGGTTTAAATTGCGAAACCGCAATACATATTTGCTACGGTTACGGAATAAAAGCGAACAATGATTGGAAAAAGACATTGGGTTCAGAGTGGCGACAATACGAAGAAATTTTCCCTAAAATTCAAAAGTCCAATATTGATATGGTTTCCTTGGAATGCCATAACTCACACGTACCTTTTCATCTAATGGAACTAATTCATGGTAAAAAAATAATGGTAGGTGCCATTGATGTGGCAACCAATACTATTGAAACACCAGAGGAAGTAGCTGATACACTGCGCAAAGCTCTTGAATTTGTGGCTATAGAAAACCTATATCCTAGCACAAACTGCGGTATGGCACCGCTTTCTAGAAATGTAGCACTAGGTAAGTTAAGCGCTTTAAGTGCGGGAGCTGAAATTATACGCAAAGAAGTTGGCTTTTAATTGGAAAATAGTATTCATTTATCGCTTAATTTTACCTTATGAAAGTCAAAATAGATACCTAAAAACTAATTGACTCATTACAAATTACTTATGGATATATTTATTCTTTATTATTTAGCTGCTGGTGCTTTTGCCGGTCTTTTAGCAGGCTTGTTTGGTATTGGCGGAGGTATGATAATTGTACCCGCCTTAATATACATTTTTAAAGCACAAGGCGTTCCTAGTGCTGCACTTACGCATGTGGGTATAGGTACATCTCTTGCTACTATAATTGTTACATCAATTAGTTCACTCCGTGCACACAATAGTAAAGGTGCCGTAAATTGGAACGTATGGAAACGCATGGCGCCAGGATTGGTAATTGGTTCCTTGACCGGGGCTGCAGTTGCCTCCGTTATTCATGGCGACTCCCTTCAGGTAATTATTGGTGTAGGTGCTTTTTTAGTAGGGTTAAAAATGTTGTTCATGAAAAATAAATCACTACAAGAAAATGACTTTAGCAAACTACCCTCACCTATTGGGCAAACCGGATTAGGTGGTTTTATAGGTGCTATTTCTGCTATTTTTGGTATTGGCGGTGGGTCATTAACCGTTCCCATATTAAGCTATTATGGTTTAAAAATTCAGCATGCGGTTGGTACATCTGCCGCATGTGGCCTACCTATTGCTTGTGCTGGAGCAATAGGATTTCTAGTTTTCGGTCAATTTATTGACCCCAATGTAAAACAAGATTTACCAAATGGCGTGTTAGGGTTTGTACACATGTACGCGTTTATATGTGTGAGTTTTGCTAGCTTTTTCACTGCAAGAATAGGCGCAAAACTTGCGCACAAATTACCTGGGGTAACACTGAAAAAAGCATTCGCCGTATTACTGTTAATTGTCGGGGTTAAACTAATTTTAAATTCTGATGTAATTTAATTCCCAAGGTCAACCCCTTTTCTTGGCATATTTAGCCGTAACAGATATCTCCAAGAAAATATTTCAATATACCTATAACAGAAAATTCGATGTATTTGTAATAGAGAAATACATTATCAATGACCATACTGGACCAAACATAGTTTTAAAAACAACATTCGGTAACGATAAAATAGCAACTTAAGAATTAATTGATTTTAACTGTAGCGTTCAAATTGCTTAGTACACTCACCACACTTTTAATGGCTAAAAAACTTGTTTTTGGGTTATTTGGGCTTGGTTTATTCTCGGTACGCGTATAAATTTTACCAAAACCACCTTCACAAGTAATCTCATGCATATTACTACTAGCATTGGGATCGGCAACAATCTCAATCATTAAGTTTTCACATTTAGATGCAAAATATAAACTAGCTGCGACATTAATATTTTTAGGAAATTCTTTTACCGCCTCACTTACCTTACCCTTCCAAATAGTTTGGCTAGTTTCTATTGAAGCCAAATCGATACTTGAGTTTTCAAAAAATGGAGCCCCTTCTAAACTTTTAGGATGTTTTGTTGTCCTTAACCCTATCGAGGTAATTTCATCATTTACAGCTTTAATAGCATCAAGACCTGCAATGGCACCAACAGGTAAAATAACCTCGCATTTCTTCAATTGTGACAAAGCCATTTTATTTTCATAAAGTCCACCTGTACTAATAACAATTAGCTTCTTGCCCGACTGATCTATTTCTGGAAATTTTAATAACTGAGTAACCACATCTTTTGTAGCACATTCAATAATAATATCAACATCGTTAATTAGATCTGCTGAAACTTCCTTTTTAAATTGAACAGGATGATTTTTAAAACCACATGTTTCTTTTGCAATCTCTTTACGAGAAACTATATATTTTAATTCGAAACTAGCGTTCGTAAAAATCCAATCTGCTAGATATTTACCTATGTTTCCAAAACCTATTAGGGCTATTTTCATATGCTTGATTTAATTGTAAAATGTATTATTCAGTTATTTGAAAACCTTTAAAACGTCTTTATATAAAGGTTATAGTGATAAATCCCAAACCATTGGCAAAACAATATAGACCACTACAGTTAGTATAAGTATAGATATAATATTTAACCAAAAGCCTTTTTTAACCATATCCTGCATTTCAAGATAACCAGAACCAAAAACTACAGCGTTGGGCGGTGTAGCCACAGGTAACATAAATGCACAAGATGCTGCTAAGGTTGCTGCAATCATTAAGTAATAAGGATGCACCCCTAAAACCGGCGCTAAGGATACCAGAACGGGCAAAAGAATTGCAGTGGTCGCAATATTAGAAGTTATCTCTGTCATGAAGTTTACTATTGAAATCAAGATCATTAGCAATAGAAAAAATGGTAAAACTTGCAAGGCAGATAACTTACTCCCAATCCAAAGTGCCAATCCGCTCGTATCAAAGCCCAAAGCCAATGTTAATCCCCCACCAAATAGTAATAATATTCCCCAAGGTAGTTTAACGGCATCTTGCCAATCCATTAGTCTTTTACCTTTCTCACGAGTGGGTAAAAGAAATAGAATTACCACTGTCATCATTGCTATTATCGTATCGTCCATCTTGGGTATAAAGCGTTGCAACAAAAATGAACGAGCAATCCACGCAAAAGCGGTCACGGCAAATACCACTAATACAGATTTCTCTTCATAACCCATTTTTCCCAAAGCTTTTAATCGCGCTGAAATTTCAGAACGCCCCCCAGGGAAATCTTTTTGTTTAAAGGTAAAAGCAAATCTGGTTAAGTAATACCAGCATAAGAAAAGTAGAATAATTGCGATAGGAAAACCTAAAACAAACCATTCTGAAAATGTAATTTCCTTACCAAAGGTAGTTTGCACAACTCCCGCCAATACCAAATTTGTAGGTGTACCGATCAATGTAGCAATACCACCAATAGATGCACTATAAGCAATAGCAAGCATCAGTGCTTTACCAAAGATTTTATTCTCATTTTTTTCAGTATCTGGGTTATCATTTAACTGATACACAATTGCCATAGCAATTGGTAAAATGATTACCGCTGCAGCAGTGTTAGAAATCCACATGGACAGAAATGCCGTTGCTAGCATAAAACCAAGTATGATATTGATAACATTGGTACCAATAAGATTGATAATGGTTAGTGCAATTCTCCTATGAAGGTTCCATTTTTCAATGGCTATGGCTAAAATAAATCCGCCCATATACAAGAAGATATATTTATGACCATAAGAAGTTGCCGTCTCGGTCAAACTTAAACCACCTGTTAACGGGAATAGTATTAAGGGTAATAATGCAGTTACATAAATAGGGATTGCTTCCGTTACCCACCATATAGCTACCCAAGCCACAGAGGCTAAAACAGCATTTGCCTCTTTTGACAAATCCTCTGGATGAAATAAAAATAAAATTAAAAAGAAAACTAATGGTCCTAAAACACGACCGATATTCTGCTTAGAAAATTGCATATTATTTTTTTAAAATATAGTTCACACCTGCATCTGAATGAATCTTTGTTGTATTAAATACAGCGATATCCACATCTTCTGGAAAAATCATTAAAGGAAATTCGGTACAACCTAAAACCACACCATCCGCACCTTGCTCTTTGGCATTTTTAATGACTTCCATAACGTAATCTTTTGAAGATGGCACAATGTTGCCATAAGTAAGTTCCTCAATTATTATTCTATGTAACTCGTCTATCACCTTTTGATCTTCAGGCACCAATACTTCTATACCATTATCTTCAATTCTTTTAGTGATAAAGGTTTCTTCCATACTATATTTTGTACCTAAGAACAATACTTTTTTCACCTTCCTTTTATGAATCTCTTTAGCGGTAGCATCTGCAATATGAATAATTGGGAAATCAAGTTCCTGCTGAACTAAATCATATACCTTATGCGGTGTATTGGCGCAAAAAAGTACCGATTTTGCTCCTCCTCTATGTAAACTATTAGCAGCATTAACGAGCATATGAGCAATGGAGTCCCATTTGTTTTCTATTTGAAAACGATGAACCTCAGCCTGATTAAGTGTGTAAACCAACAATGGTGGATTGGTATTATTGCCATAATGATCATTCACAGACTGATTGATCATGCTATAATATTCTATGGTGGAATGCCAAGAAGTACCACCAATTAATCCTAATGTATTCATTTTAGCAGCTACCTTTTCTTTCATATCCGTTTTTATTACAACTTCTTTGTTTGCCTCTTTACACGACGTAAATAGTAATAGCAGTAAGCAGCAATATTGATATATTCTTTTATTCATGTATTTTAATTTTATCTCCAATTGATGCTTTTATAATTAATTACCTTTTCCAAGTAATGCTATCCACTGGTCTTTATAATCCAAATTTCGCACTCCGTTAGAATGTGCCCGCTTACCCTTAGGTACATCCAGATCAAAACCATAAATATGATCTTCTGGTATATTCATGGCTTTATAGGTTTTTTCTATAGTCTCCGCCATAGGTTCTTTTTTATGAAACGTTCCATAATAGCGGTCTACAGGAGTAACACTGGCAGTAGAATACCAATTTGCGATTTCATTTTTAGCGGAATAATCCCACCCACCAGAAAAATCGATTACTCTAGCTACCAAATGTATTTTTGCGATAAAGGCAGACATACCACCACCTTGAGATTGACCTGCCAAAGCTATTTCGCTCCATTTAGGCGAACCATTTTCTAAAAAACGGCTCCAATTACCTTGCTTATCATTTTCCGATAAATACATTAAAAGCTTGGTCAACCTATTTACAATGGCATCGTAAGATGCATCTTCAATAAGGGGAAATTCAGTATCACCATACACTCTCCAATTTCTAAAATCTGCTGCGCAGTTTGCATTAGCTTCTAGATTTTCACCTTTACAAATTCTTGCAATGGCAGGGGTATTTATATATGACATATTAATTACAGCATACCCTTGTTCAATAGCAGTAGCGAATAAATTCTTAGGTCCTTTTAACGCAATACCATTGGTGCCTGGAATAAAAAGTAACAATTTACCCTGTTCATTAGAAGGATTATAAGCTATAAAATGAGGGGTATCGGCTTTAGTTATTCTATTGTCCGTTTCAGAGGGTTTAATTTTCAAAACCACTTGCGGCTTTGGAAATAGAATACTGTCTTGAGCATTGGCATACACAAAACATAATAGCGTTAAAACGGGAAATAAGATTTTAATCTTCATAATAATTGTATGCTTTTATATAGTCTGTTGTGTTAACTCATTCCATTTATCAATAAAACCCCTACATGCAGCCACCATTTTTGAAACACGCTCTTCCCCTCTTTCTACCGTAGCTTGCTTAGGGTTTAATTCTCCCCAAACTCCGGTTTTTGTCATTTCTATGGTAGATGTTTTTTTACCTGTTTCTGCTGCTTTCAATGCTTCGGATAGAAATAACAACTTAGCAGTAGGTTCCTCTTTTATCACTTCTGGAAGCATTTTCTCAAGATGTTTTGGAAGTTTCATTCCTGGATCGGTAGCTCTTTCAATTTCTACCAAACTGGGCATTAAATACAAACTATCACATGTTTCACTAACACCAGCATGCCTATCTAGGGAAGTGGTGTTTTTAGTATTTTCCGGTTTAAGAAAAGGAGATACGGCTACACTAAAATCTACCGCAACAGCTGCCGTTTTTTGATTAATTTGATCTACAATAAAAGTGGTGATGGCTCTATTACCACCATGTGAGTTCATAAATATAAATCTCTTAAAACCGTTTTGCACCAAACTTTCAACCGTTTCCATATGTACTTTGACAATGGTCTCTGCACTTAAAGAAATTGTACCCGGAAAAGCCATATGGTATGGAGACTGACCAGCCATTAATACAGGCGCAACTAATACCTCACGCTCTTGGGCAATAAGCTTACAAAGTTCTACACCGTTTATAAAATCTGTACCAATAGGCAAATGGCTAGAATGTTGCTCTAAAGCACCAATAGGTATAATAACCATATCTGATTGCTCCAAAAAGCTTTCTACCTCTGGCACCGTCATATGTGGTAAGTAATTTTTAATCTTAGCCTCTTTCCATAACGGATTGGTTTGTGCTGCTGCCATTATATAGTTTTATTAATGCTTATCGATTATTGATTTTTTAAATATATTTCTATTGAATGGTAATGGTCTCTAAATGAACCGGCACTATAACTTTAGTTGCTGGCGAAACTGCTTTTACTTCATCAATAAATGGCATTACCTTTTTCTGAATTGGGTCTTCTTGCGAAGAACCGTATGGTACTCTAAAATTATCCCAATGTGAAGGAATTACTGTCTTTGGATATCCGGTTAGCTCTAACAGCCTTTCTGTATATTTATATATTTCCAATCGAGACAGATTAATACCCGGTATCAACACATCTGGCTTTAAACCAGCTACTTCTCGCTCTATAAAATTCATAGAACCAGAGGTAAGTATTTTGTGAGCATCAATACGTAACAAAAACATAAGAGACCCTCCTTCTATAAATTCCTCAACCGTTAAGGGAATTTTTAGTTCCTCTGGGTCTGAATATACTTTTGAATCAAAATAACGCTTATCTCCTAATGCCGAATGAATAGAAGGTATTACCCTAACTGAAAAATTATCGAATTGATAGTCTTCACCACCTTTAACCGTAATCAATTGTTTATCTGGGATACCATATGCCTTTAAAATAGTAGCCGTGGTTTCTGTACCAATAACCACTGCACCAGTCTTTTTAGCGATAAAAGGCACATCTGCTAAGTGATCCGTATGTGAATGATGCACTAAAATATAATCTGCCTTGGTAATAATTTTATTTATGGCAACAGTATCAGATTCATAAACGTCATCACCACTATAAATTTTACGATCATCACCTTCTGCATAAAAACGAGGATTACCTTTTAGTTTAAGCCTAGATATATAAGGGTCTACTAAAATAGTGAGACTATCATTTGAAATTTCCCATCCTGCAACGCCAAGATATTTTAAATTAAGTTCTTGCCCACAAACAAAATGTACACTTGAACACAAGCAGAAAAACAATAAAACTATTACTTTTCGTGAATTAGAAGTATTCTTCATATGGTTCTATAAGTTCTTGTTAATAATCTCTGGTAGGTTTAAAATCTGCCGCAATCCATAACGGTTCACTTTCATAGTAATTACCATTGGTAAGTACAGACGAAACGGTTCTTATATTATCTATATTCTCTAAAGGATTTTCATCAAGAATAGCAATATCTGCTTGTTTACCCACTTCTATGCTTCCAGTAACATCATCATAGCCCATTGCTCTTGCTGGAATAATCGTTGCCATCTTTATTGCATCTAAAGGAGTAAGATTACCATACTTAACATAAGATTCCATTTCAAGAAATAATCCAAAACCTGGGGCAAAATTGTCCGTTCCCGCAACCACAGGAATACCGGCTTTGTAGAATTTACCAATCACCTCTGCAGATTTAATGATATTCTGCTTTAGTTTTTTAGCACGCTCTTCACCAGCCCCAGCTCTAAATCTTTTACTCTCGAAAAGTTCGTAAGCCATTCTGCCAGCATCTGGCTCAATAGTTTCCATTACTTGTCCTTTTGGTAAGGTACGTACCACACCTAGCCCAAGAGTAACATCTAGAACGGTACCATGCTTTAAGTAAAATGCAATAGCATCATTAACCATTTCATCTGTCACCTCATTATCCACCATAAAAAATGGACCTAAATCAGATACTTTTTTATCTGTGAATAAAGCTGCTAAAATTCTATTGTAGTGACTAAGCATATCCATACCACTTTCAACAGCTACACGAGCATCATCAACCAAGGCAGGTACATGCCCCGTTACTGTCATCCCTACTTTATGTGCCTCTTCTGCCAATACTTTTAAAATTTCCGGCTCTATGGATGTGTAAATTTTAATTTGCTCATATCCATTATCATGGTATAACTTAACCACCTCTTTTGCCTCTTCAGCTGAGCGTGCCCTAATTATTCCGTTACCTTTAATACCAGGTCCATCTGTCATTCCGGCTAAAAGTATATCTGGACCTGTAGCCCCATCTTTTGCAATAGCATCTCTAAAAGCAGTGGCAAACTCCAACTCATTACCATTGTCGCGTATGGTAGTAACCCCTCCAGCTAAATATGCCGGTGCCCATTGCACTTGATTAGAATGTGCATGCATATCCCACATACCAGGTATTAAAGTTTTACCAGATACATCTATTACTTTGGCATTTTCAGGAATAGTAATTTCGGGGGAACTACCTATTTGCTTTATTTTTCCATTTTCAATGATTATAGTCATGTTTTTCTGTACATCATCTTGCACACCATCAACTACATTACCCCCAACTAAAGCCGTAATTTCTGATTGCTCTCCTTTTAGTGCTGTAGTGTAATCTGTAAGTTGAGCCATTTGCTCTTCAACATTGCCTTTGATAAAAAGTGATTTAGCTTCTTCGTAACCTTCTTTAATCAACTCTCTAATCTGGGTATTAGCCTTTACGACCGCTACCAAGTTCTTTGACTTATCTAACCAAATAGTTCTGCCGCCCCAGTTGATACCTTCCACAACGTAGCGATCCAAGGCTACATCTTCACCTTTAATTTTCACGATATCCTCTCCTTTATGGGTAAGTGATACTTCTCCTCTAGGCAGGGTTGGTATAGAGGAAGCGTTATGCTGTTTGAAATAATAATGATATAGCATCATTTCAATTCCTGCTGGTATATTACTGTTCACTAAAAAGAATGCATCTTTTTTATCGCTAACAACAACATCAAAATGTTTTTCCCAAACCGATACTTTGTCACCCTGTATCTCCATTTTAATGATATTGGTGGTATCATTATTAGAAATACGACGACTGAAATAAGATATAGGCTCTAAATCGGTAGTCAAAAATAGTTTAGACTCTACTCCACTAATTCTCCCCCTTTCATTCTCCCCTTGTATAGAGGTAACCGTAATGGTGTCTTTAGTAGATGTAATAGAGTAAGACTCTTCCCCTATTTGTGATTGTCTTCGATATACCAAAAACACACCTTCATCATTAAAATTTTGCCATTCTGAAGTTTCTGAAGAGCATGCGGACAAGAGTACTAGAAAAGTACACTTTAAAAGATTTTTCAAATTCATATCATTATGCTGGTTACTATATTTAATGTCTGTTTAAGATTGCTATTTAAGGAAATTTTGGAGTAAACCTATTGAAGTAATATCGGTTGATTTCGTCAGAGTTACTTTCAATGATGTCCAGTTTACCATCTCCATTTAGGTCAAAAACCGTAATATCGTAGGTGTTAAAGTTTTCATTTGCCAATTGTACGCGCTCCCAATTGTTACCGTCACCAGAGTTTATGAATACCACATTAGGCTTTTGAACATTAGCTATGATAATATCCATATCGCCATCATTATCTAAATCACCTAAAGAAATAGCGTAGGACTTATCAAGACTGGAATCAAATTCCATTTTACGCTGATAGCTTTGTTTTTTATCCCCGAAATAAATAACATTTGGCTCACCTATATTTGCCGTAACAATATCTAAAAACCCATCTTTATCAATATCTGAAATTGCTACAGAACGTGTAATATCCTTACCTGTTCCGTAAGGAATTTTCTTGGTGAACTTTAAATTACCCTCATTTAAATACACCATATTTGGTTGATCATCTCTATTCGCCAAAATCAAATCAAGATTACCATCACCGTTCATATCAGCAACTTCCACATCTATGGTAGAATCTTCCTTATTTCCAAAACCGATGGATTTAGAAAAAGTTCCATCACCGTTATTAAGGCAAATTTCATTTTCTTTTCCCCTATTGGTTATTAAAATATCATTATCTCCGTCTTGATCAATATCGGCCACCACAATATTTCTAGTTGGTGCATATGCTACACCAAAACTAGATGCTCTTTCAAAGTTTCCCTTTCCATCATTAATGAAAATATAGTTAGGTGCCATATCATTACCAACGGCAATATCTAAATCACCATCGCCATCAAAATCGGCAAGTTCAGTAGAATAGGTAGTTTCACTTTCAAAGCCAAGTTCTTTTGAAACTGTAAAAACACCTCTTCCGTTATTTACAAATACCCTGTTTTGTCCTGGCCAGTGACGCCCGTTAGCCACCAAAATATCGGCATCGCCATCGTTATCTATATCACCGACACCTACGGAGGCCGTTCTTTCTTTATGTGTACCCAATATTAGTCTACCACTGGTAAAAAACTCAATTGATTGGGCATTAACCGTGGTTATTAAAAAAGAAAAGATTATTATAAGTTTAATTTTCATTGTTATCTATTTAAAGTGTTTAATACCCATTTTGTTGTAAAGCTCATCCGCATAAAAAATAGTACCTCCTTTTATGGTCCACTCTACCCTTCTAACATCACTAATATTTTCTACCGGATTACCATCAATAAGAATTAGGTCTGCATTTTTACCAACCTCTATGGAACCCAAATAATCTGACGTACCCGTAATTTTTGCCGAATTAATGGTCGCCATTTTTAATACTTCTGCTGCAGGTATACCCGCTGACTCATACAATTCTAATTCTCTATGATATAAGAAGCCCGGTAAACCATCCGTACCCGGTACTATTGAAATACCTTTCTGGTACATATCATTTAATGCATTTAGCATATTCATGTAACTATCCTTAAACAAAGCTGCCTTATCACCTTCTTTTGGAAGTCCGCCACTATAAAAAGCCCGCTGCTCAATCAGTGGTAATCTCTTCATGATTTTACTATACGTTGGACTAGGCACTCCCTTTTTGGAAGTAAACATATTTTCAAAAAGAGATATCGTAGGATCAATAACAATATCCTTGGATTTTAATAAAGACACAAAATCCAGATACTCCTTAGATTTTAAATCCACATCCGCTCCATGGTTAGCTACCATAGTAAATCTTAAAGGAGTACGTGTATCAATAGTATCTGACATGAAATTTAAAAACAACATATTCATATGCTGAATTTCATTATACCCTTGTTCTATTGCTTGAGTTGCCGTCATATACGCCGGTATATGTCCACTTACACGCATATTTAGTTCATGTGCTTTGGCTGCCAAAGGTTTAACCCATTCTGGTCTAATAGAACTATATAACTTAATTTGATCGTAATTTAAATCTTTATACGATTGAATTTCTGCTAAACCTTCCTCCAAGTTATCAACTACGTTTCTTTGATTTGCAAAGGGTCCGGAACCATCTATAATTCCACAAAAGATGACAATATTGGGACCTATAATTTCATTATTATCAAACTGGGCACTTAACTGCTTTAATTGCTTATTATTAGCCATATCCCTAACAGAGGTAATACCGCCTGCCAAGTGTAGTAGTCCCCTAAATTTGGTATTATGGGTATGCATATCAAACATACCAGGTAAAAGTGTTTTACCGGTACCATCTATTACTTGTGCAGTTCCATTTAAAACTTTTCCCTTTGATGGCTTTATGGATTTGATCTTTTTGCCCTCAATAAATACATCTTGATTGTTTACAATGGTACCTTCTGGAGTAAAAACATTTACATTTTTGATAATTACTTTATCTATCTTATTGGAGAGCTCTTTTGCAATTTTGAATAGATATTCATCTTCATATGTACCCTGTAAGCTTTGTAGTTCTTTTCTAAACGCTTTAAAATCTTCCCTAACTATATGCAGATTACCAGAAATACTAGCGACCATTTCATTATTCTTCATCCAGAGATATCTAGGAATCATTTCTAGCCCTTTGATCATTAATAGATTTAATGAAGTACTATCTGAAAGCGTTATTGAATACTGATCTACCAACTCTACTTCCCCTTCTGGATAAAGGGCAACTTTACTATTCTCAGATGCAGTTAAAAGCTGGGCAATAATTTCATAAACGGCTGGCGACCCATCATGTCTAAAGTAAAGTGCCTTGCCATTGAAATCGGCTTTATCTTCACTCATAGGATTTTTCCAAGAAGCAGAACCGTCAACACCATTAAAATTTTCAGAAATGGAATCTTTTAAATAGTTAACACCGGTAATATATTCAGAAATGATGTAGTTGTCGTTATTCAGTTTTATCTCCTCAGTAACTTCTGGTCCACGTCCTCTATCCGTATAGGTATAAAAATATTTAAAGCTATTATCCGCTGCTTCCCATTTTTCATATTTACCGGCAAGTTTTTCACGAAACACAACATCGTAATTCGTTTTTTCACCACTTTCATTTTCCGATTTTGGAGCGTCTGAACAACTCACAAAACCTAAACATAATAGCGCAAAATATAATTGGTTTTTCATACTCTTGGTTAGAATTTATTATCTCTAATTTTATGGACAACTATTGATTATGGCTTTAAGGTCTCCTTGTAGAGTCTTAACCAGTTTAGCCCTAATATTTTTTCGATATCTCCTGTGCTATATCCTCTTTTATCTAAAACTTTGGCTACTTCCAAATACCTACTTGTTTTGTCAAGTTCAGGTATCCATGGTGGCCATTGAACTTTGTAAGATGGTTTAAAACGGGTTAATCTTGGTACATACCAATTTTCTCTTGTTGCGCCATTGGCTTCTAGACCTTCTATAGGATAATCAATTGCCAAACCAACATGGTCAATACCACCAATTTTAACTGCGTGGTCAATATGGTCAACATATGTTTCTAAGGTAGTATCCGTACCAAGGTTTGGACCAATCATGTACCCCAAACAAATAATACCCATTACACCTCCCTTGTCTGCCATGGCCTTGATCTGTTCATCTCTCTTGGCCCTTGGATGATTTTTGTGCAAAGCCTCGCACATGGAATGGTTTATGGATACCGGTGCTTTACTATGGGCTATACCTTCATTGGTAGTCTGTTCTCCACAATGAGATAAATCTACTATAATACCCAACTCATTCATGCGATCTACGACCTCTACGCCAAAATCCGATAAGCCACAATTGGTACGTTCAGTACTACCATCACCTATATAATTTCGTTCATTATAGGTTAATTGCATCCAACGCATACCAGCATCATACAACGTATCAACATTTTTAATGGATTTCCCAAGCATTGTTGCATTCTGAAAACCCAACATAACGGCAACCTTATCTTCCTTTTTGGCTTTATAATAATCCTCTACACTCGTAGCCAAAATAAGTTTATCAGAATTATTTTTTATAATATTTTGCCACTTGGTCAGGTTTTCCATTCCCCGGTTAAAATCACCGGATACTACAGAAGCATTAAAACCCGTATAACCAGTTTTTGCAAGAGCCTTAAACGACTCTTCATTCCAATTTCTGACAATGACCAATCCGTCATTTACAATAGCCTTTTTATATAATTTTTCAACTCCCTTTTCCCCTATGTTGTATAATAACCGCTTATTAAATTCTGAATTTGGATCAGTATCTATAGATTCTAAAATAGTATTTAACGAATAAGCAGCTTGACCAGGAAAGAATGCTCCTAACGAAAGTAATTTCGATAGATTTCTACGTTGTGTGTTCATATGTTTTTCGAGTTTTAAAGAAAAGAAATCCTGTATTTTTAAGATAATAGAGTACACATTGAGAGAACCAATGCAGCCTCTCAATGTGTTTAACAACCAATAAATCAGTCCTAAATATTAATACCCAGGATTCTGTTCTATATTAGGGTTAACATCTGTTTCATCCTGTGGTATAGGCATAATGACCGTATCAGCACCATAAGGAATAGTACAAGTCTGAGCAGTACAGTTGGTTCTAACAATATCCATTTGATTACGCATTAGATCCCACAGACGTTGTCCTTCAAAGGCTAATTCCAATCTTCTTTCTATAAATATTGCATCCTTAAGGGCATCACCAGTATCTGCATTATCTGGCTCATCCGCCATTGCACGTTGGCGTACCATATCTAAATCATCTTGTGCTCCCGCTATATCCGTACCAATTTCAGCTCTAGCCTCGGCACGTATTAAATACATTTCAGCAAGTCTTACAACTTTCACATTGTCAAACCCATTGATATCCGCATACTTTATCATTCTATATGGGCCAAATTCCCCGGTCAATAAAGGGTCAACCTCAAATGTGCTCAAACGTGCATCATTCTCCGGATAAAGATCAACGACATCATTAGAAGGTAGATAATCTCCAAAACCCGCCTGTAGATAAAGACCAGCAATACCGTTGCCACCAACATTATCCGTTTCGGTCATTGAAATTTCAAAAATTGATTCGGCACTATTATCCGTAGTCCATAAATCATAATAGTTATCGTTAGAAATTAAACTGTAATCTCCAGAATCTATAACACTACTAGCCATAGCTTCTGCATTGTTCCAGTCTTCTTTAAATAGATAAACCTTTGCCAATAAAGCTCTTGTTGCATTTGGGGATAACGTATTTGAATTGCCACTTCTGGAACTATCGCTCATTAAAGAAATCCCTGTGGTCATATCAGAAATAATTTGTTCGTACACTTCTGCTACGGTACTTCTAGCTGGTTCATTGTCCAAATCAAAATTTAATACGATGGGTACACCTAAATGGCTAGCATCTGCCGTATAATTGTATTGTTGGGCAAACATGCGTACCAAATCAAAATATATTAAACCTCTTAATGCATAAGCCTCACCAACAATGTGATTTTGCTCATCTAAAACAGCATCAGCTAAAATTGTTTCAGAATTTATGATGGCATTTGCTGCATTAATACCTTCATAGGCACTGCCCCATAAATTCAATGCATCTCCGTCCGATACTCTTTGAATATGCTCGGCATAATCTACAATTCTATTAGCCTGACTATTTTGCTTAACGTCATCTGCCAAAACATCCGGTATCATAATCATGTAGCGCCCGTAGTATTCTGCTCCGGAAAGTTTATTATATATACCTGTAATTGACGATTCATAACCATCAAGATCTAATAAGGCATCAGTATCCGAAACAGATTGTTGCGGAGTCAATTCTAAAAATGAGTCTGAACATGAAAATACCAGTCCAGTCATTATCGTTAATATAAATATTTTATATGTTTTCATGTGTGTCATCATTTAAAGTTGAATATCTAAACCAATGGAAATAGTCTTTACTGCAGGGGTTTGACCTGTGTAACTACCATCAATACCTTGTTCTGGATCAATGTATAGGATATCCTCTTTTACAAAAGTTAGGATATTTGTTCCCCTAGCATACAATCTCATTGAATTCAAGCCTAATAGCGAAGTAATATCTTCGTTAAAATTATAGGCAACCGTTAAATCCCTTAAACGAATATAACTACCGTCATACAACCATCTAGTTTGGTTAGCTTCATTACTACCGTTACGACCACCCCAAACAAATTGAGGAACTAAAGCATCTGTTGAACCAGGCTGCCATCTATTATCATAAATAAAATCTGCCGTACTTCTTGGTGTAAGCCTACCGTCACCTAATGTACCTCTTGCCCTGGAATCAAAAATATAGTTACCGTAAGAATAGATAAAGTTGGCACTAAGGCTAAAGTCTTTATAGGAAACCATGGTATTGAATCCACCGAAAAACTCAGGTGTAGCGGATTTGTCATCCAAAAAACGCTCTGCCTCACTAATGTCATTGGTTATCGTAGTTTTTGATGCATCTGTATACCATTGTGGATCACCATTTTCTTGGTTTACACCTGCCCAACTATACAAATAGAAAGATTGAAAATCCTCACCTTCTTGTCTTCTATAAGCACCATCTGTAAAATCATCTGTTAGTTCGGTAATTTCATTCTTTAAAAAGGTGGTATTAAAACCAACATTCCAATTAAAATCATCATTACTAATGATATCTGCATTCATTGAAATTTCAAAACCTGTGTTTTTCATTTCACCAAAGTTTTGGGTCAATGAAGAAAAACCAGAAGTTAAAGTAATCGGTACATTTAGAATAAGGTCTGAAGAAGTACGCTCAAAATACTCAACCGTACCACTAATTTTAGAAAATAGTCCAAAATCTACACCAACATTAAAATTCTGTTGACTTTCCCAAGTAAGATCAGGATTTGCAATTTGACTAGGACTACCACCAGGATTACCATCATAATCTTGACCATAAACATAAAGACCTTGCGATGGAAAATCTCCAATAGCAGCATTACCCGTAACACCCCAAGAACTCCTTACTTTTAATAAATTAAGAAAAGAAACATCTTCTAAGAAAGCTTCGTTACTAGCAACCCAGCTACCACCAAAAGAATAAAAAGTACCCCATCTATTATCTGCACCAAATCTAGAAGAACCATCTCGTCTTAAACTTGCAGAAAGAAAATATTTGCCGTCGTAGTTATAGTTTGCTCTAGAAAAAGCAGAAACAAAAGTGTATTCAGATTTTGAACCACTAATAGCAAATTCTGCCGATGCACTATTTAAAGTTCTTAAACTTTGGTTAGGAAATTGAGTTCCAGATGCACTAGAAGATTCACTAACAGTTTCCTGCGCTTCAAAACCACCTAAAACATTGAAGTTATGGTTATTGCCTAAGTTAAAATTATAATCTGCAGTCTGTGTACCCACAAAGGTTCTAAGAGAAGTATTTGCTTCATAACCAATACCACCAGAGTTTCTACCGCCGCCATATCTAGGGTTTTGATATTGAGATTCGGTCAATGTAAGCAAGTCAAAATTTAATTGCGAGCGCAACGTCAAATTCTTAACCGGTTTAATAGAAACCGCAAAATTATCTATCACCCTAAACTGCTTATTTTCCCATAAATCATCTCCACTTAAAGAACCAACTGGGTTGGCACCTCCTAAAGGAAAATAATCCGCATGCTCTCCATTAAATCTACCTTCCTCATCATAGATTGGAATTAATGGTGATAACTCTAACGAGTTTTTAAAAGGGTTATTAAAAGAACCACCATCAAAGAAAGTATTCGTAGTACTGTTAGATACAGAAATATTATTTGATACCGTTAAATAATCGGTTGCCTTAAATTCTATATTACTACGGGCACTTAATCTATTAAAGCCAGATCCAATAATATAGTTTTCTTGATCATAGTAAGCTCCAGAGAAAAAGTATTTTAAATTTTCTGTTCCCCCGCTAGCACTAAGATCATAACTTTGGGTAATTCCTGTTCTAGTTATAGCATCTAACCAATTGGTATCTGTAGGCTCACCGGTGGAAGGATCTATTAATTGTTGAAAAGTAGCATCAAATCTTTCTTGAGCTTCTTCAGGTGTGTCACCTAAATTTACATAACCTTCAAGAAAAAGTTCCGTGTACTCAGCAGCGTTCAATGGCTTTAAAATATTATTGTAAGCCTGTGAATTAAAACCTGTTAGTGTTTTTAAGGTAATTTTTGCTTTACCGGAACTACCGGATTTTGTGGTAATCAATATAACACCATTGGCACCTCTAGAACCATATATTGCCGTGGAGGCAGCATCCTTTAAAACCGAAATGGATGCAATATCATTTGGGTTGATCGATGCCATAACATTGGTACTACTACCACCATTATCTATGGTACCAATACTACCATTTTGCACAGGGATTCCGTCAATAACGTATAACGGTTCACTTGAAGCAGATATAGAACCTATACCCCTAATACGCACTTGGGTATTTCCTCCTGGAGCACCATCTACAGCACTAGCTTGCAAACCTGCTGTACTACCTCTTAATGTTTGCTCAAATGTTGAAACAGGTACTTGCTCTAACTCTTCGCTTCTGACAACACCTACAGAACCCGTAATAGATTCTTTAGTGGACGTACCATAAGCCACAACCACTACTTCATCTAACGAAGCCACATCTTCTTGGAGTATCACATTCACCACCGATCTGTTATCGATAGCTACTTCTTTGGTCAGCATACCTATATAAGAGAAAACCAGTGCAGTACCATCTGTAACATCAATAGCATAGTTACCATCAAAATCAGATTGAGTTCCAACCGTGGTACCTTTAATTAATACATTTACACCTGGTAATGGTTGGCCAGTAGCATCCGTAACATTTCCTGTTATTGTAGTTTGAACGACAGCATCAAATTCCAAAGAAGTTTTTGGGGAGCTAGGGGGCATTTTTTTGACAATAACTTGATTGCCAATAATCTTATAAGTTAAATCGGTATTGGAAAAAGCTTTATCCAAAACGATTTTCATTGGGGCATCTTTCAATTTTACCGATATTTTCTTATCAGTTTTGATTACATTATCCTTGTAAAAAAAGACATAATCACTAGTATTCTGTATTTTTTCGAAAAATGCTTCCACAGAGATATTGTTAACGTCTACTTGTATTTTGTTTTGTGCAAATACTGAGTTAGCGTAAACCGATGTAAGTCCTATTCCGATAAATAGTAGAAATATTCTCATAATCGTTAGAATTCCGACTGGTATGATATTTTTCATATTTTTGTATTGGTTAATAATGTTGCTGCAAAACAGCAATATTGAAATTAATTGCCGGAAGATGCGGGAACATCTTCTGGCTTTTTTAATAATTGCTACTTCAAAAAAAAATAATATGTTTTCAGTTCATTGGCGTTAGGTGTTACTTGATTAATATTTTATTTTCTGTTTTAACGTATTCCATATTGGTACTTTCCTTAATACTATGTATAACGGAATTGATGTCTTCATTTAAATCTAGATAACCAGAAAAAGTCTCTTTGGCCAAATATTCGTTTTCTATGACAATATCAATGTTGTAATATCGAGAAATACGTTTCATAATATATTCAAGGTCATTATTCTTGAATATTAGTACACCTTCCTTCCAAGAAAAATAATTATCAACATTTACCTTCTCAGAAACAATACTTTTATTCTCTTTATCAAAACTTGCCTTTGTACCAGGAGTAATCTTCATTTTATCTGAATGAGAAGAGGCATTCTTTATATTCTTAAAGCTTATTTGAACACTACCGCTTTTAAGAATAGTATTGGTTTCGGTTTCATCTGGATAATTGGTGACACCAAATACAGTTCCTAAGACCTCTACTACTTGGTGGTCAGAAATCACATGAAAAGGTTTGCTTTTATTATGGGTTACCTCAAAGATTGCTTCACCCTCAATGTAAACTTCTCTTTTATCACCATTAAAAGCTATTGGGTAGACCAATTTAGAACCTGAATTAAGCCATACTTTAGTTCCATCGGAAAGTGTTAGATTAGAACGTTTACCGTAAGGCACCCAAAGCGTATTGAATACAGATTTTTTGTTTTTGGTCGCTTTTTGATTCACTACCTCATTAGCACCAATAGTTACATTCTCTCCAGAATCAGAATAGTTGATCGATGCCACATCCTCTTTAATTTTTAAACTATTGCCTTCACCCAACGTAAGTACCACTTCACCTTCTTTATGATTTTCATTTTCAGAAGAAGTAGAGTTTACAAAATCGGTAATGGAGCTTGATGTATTGGAAGTGTTGTAAAAATAAAATGTAAGACCTATGCAAGCTGCCAAACACGCAGCTGCCAAGCCAGAAAACCAAAAGTTTCTTTTTCTAGTTTTCTTTTTATGTATTGTATTGAAAATCCTATTTTTCAAAGCTGAAGTCTCTTCTTCAGTCATAGATGAAAAATTGATATTTTTAGGATTTATTTTTTCCATAGTTAGGTATTGATTTTATGATTTAGGTTTAAATAAACCTTATCAAGGTACTCGTAAACAATAAGTAAGAAATTGTATTTATATAGACAGTTTTCTAAAGAAAATTATTAGAATAATTTACCTTAAGGCTTTCAAGGCCCTATAGACTATAGTTCTGGCTGTCTGTACGGAAACTTCCATAATTTCAGAAATTTCTTCGTAGCTCTTATCTTGATTGAACCTTAAGAACAAACCTTTTCGTTGTTTCTTTGTTAACGATTCTAGCGCATTTGCCAAAATCATTCGTTTTTCGGTCAACCTTTCCGTTCGTATAATATCCTCTTCACAAGAATTTGTATAGTTTCTTGTATCTTGATGTAAAGAATATTGATATTCTTCTGATATCGAAATTGTTTTAGTAGCGTATTTTCTATTTATTTTTCGCTTCAAACTTTTAAACAAATAATACTTTACATTATCTGTCATTGTTAAGTTTTCCCTGTATTTAAATAAATCTACAAATAGGTCATGAATACAATCCATAACGTATGTTCTGTCTTTGGTACAATTTATACCGTAACTAAAGAGACAGTCTACATATATATTATATAAATCGCCTAGGGCAGATTCATCTCCATCAATTAATTTTTTCCAGATTACCGTTTCGGTATTCTTAACTACAAAAACTTTTTGATTGCTCATTTTCGGTATTTTTTCTGACGCTGCGTTGACCCCAAAATCTGAGTTTACAGCCATACCATGTTCATTATGTTTTTGCATCATTAAAAGAATTTAATGGAATTATCAACGATTCCTTTCTATTCTAAGCAATCAATTTAGGTTTTATAGACATTATTGAGAAATAAATAATGATTTATGGCATTTTGGTAATAATACAGCATTCATAATTTGGTATTCATGATCTAGATACCACCAAATTTCCATTTTGATAGATCTAATTTAACAGTTTATTTACCTACACTGAGAGAATTCTTAAGTTTTTTCGGTAATTTTAAACATAGAGACTACCTATTTAAGACAATTTAAAGAGTCAAATAATCCGGTTAAGACATATCTGACTAACTTCTGTAACATATTTAGATATTGTAGTAAGCTGTAATGAATATGCTAATTTTTACAGTTTAACAGGACCATCAATTATCTTACAATATCTGGTTATCTGTCAATCACTGAAAAAATCTTTACAAAATGAAATTCAGCCCAATACTGTTACAAGTTTATTTGATATTGTTATTATAACTTGACTTGTTAGTATAACTTTAAACAAAATAGGGCGCTAAGCTTCTTAATACAATACACTATGAAAGATTACAATGTTTTTAGCCCTTTAGCCTATGCCGACGATGATGAAGATGATAGAATGTTCTTTGCAGAGGCAATGCAAGAAATTTTCCCTGATATTAATATGAAACTTTTTCATAATGGTGAAGTTTTAATTACATATATACTATCTACCATAACTGCAGGTATTGTTCCAAAGCTTATTTTTCTAGATTTAAACATGCCCATCATGAATGGCTTTGAGTGCCTCTCCGTATTAAAAAACAACACATTGTTAAGTAAGATTCCTGTTGTTATATACTCCACATCATCATCTGAGACAGACCGAAAAAAAATACTGGAAATGGGTGCGGTTCGTTTTATAACAAAAGAAATTTCCTTTAAAAAAATGCTTGTTCAACTTAAAACAACCATGGATGATCTTTATCACAAAGAACTAAATACTAAAGTAATTTAGGGAAATCTTAAAATACAATTTTACAGATGTAGATATTTCAGTTGTACCAAGCTGCTTATGACAGTATTATAAATTCACCATTCTCAACTTCATTCTTATTTGAGCCTTTGACCCTATGTAAAGATTTAAGTAACAATTTTTTCAATTCTTTAAAAGACGAAGATTTTTTTAAAAATAGATTAGCCCCGTCTTCCTTTAATTGATTTACCTCACGTTCCCTATAAATTCCTGAATAGGCAATTACATAAATATCCTTGAACTTTTTAAAGTTTCTTATATCCATCAGGCATTCAAATCCGTCCATGATAGGCATATATAAATCAAGAAAAATTACGTGCGGTAAGTTGTCATCAGAGAAAAGCTTATCCATAAGGTCTACACCGTTATTAAACTGAGTTACCGCTGTAGTCAATGGTAAATCATCTAATGCCTCTATGAAAAAACTGCGATCTTCTAAATCGTCATCTGCTATATAAATATTCAATGCGGTCATTTTTCAACTTAATATCAATATCTCCTCCAAAATTATAAGGAAATCCTTTAAAAAAGAATACTAATACCATAGAATAGTAACTCAAAAAAAATTAAATACATCTATCGACCCAACGGTGTTGTTCGTATAAAAAAATAAAATCTTAAAATAAATTTGTGTAGTAAAATACTTACAATTAGATTTGTTCGTTATCAATTAACTAAGTTCCCATTAAGTTGATTCAATACTGATTATGATGGCTACAAACGACCGAACCGAACTCTTAATGTTACTTCAACAATTTCAGACCGACTATTACACGAAAGGTAATGCGCTTAAGGTCCATATTCTTTTACAACAGTTTGTTTCAAAAATTAATTTTGATAATTACTTCCTATTCATGGAATTTGAAAAAAGGCATCAGCAATTAAAACAAATAGAGCTAATATCTGATCTTGACAACTACGCAGAATTGTTTGCGGAGAATTTATTGAAATTGATTTTATTGCTTAAAAATTGTAAAACCGAAGAATTATAAGTTGAACCACAAAATGATGGAAAAGCTATTTGATCATATTTTGAACCATGTTCTTAGATAATGGCTTTTCATAATACCCCTCAATAAACTTGTGTTGCTTGGCTTTCTCCCGATCCTTGGAATTCGTAAAAGCCGACATGATAAATACCTTTATCTTATTTATATTGGCATTGTAATTTTGCAATTGATCAATGAATTCCCATCCGTCCATTTCAGGCATTACCAAATCCAGTAGAATATAATCTGGTATAGGCTTGTCTTCATTTTTTAATTTGGTCAATAATTCCAGGGCTTCAATAGCACTTTCACAAACATAGATTTGAGTATCTGTGCTACACTGCTCTACAGCATACCTCGCCGTAAACTGAGAAACCAAATCATCATCAATTACCAAAAACACTGAGCCCATGCTATTGTTTTATTAAATATCCTCGTTCAACTTACCTACGTAAATATACGTTGGTAAAATTAGCCTTATTTAAAATAAACGTTTAAATACGTTATTCCAAGATTAATTCATTTGTTATCGAAAAAATCCAATAACCAAAAATGTATAGAAAAGGTCTCTTAATTATAGAGACCTTTTCTCAACTGTATGTCAATTACACTAACCATTAACACATAGAACATACAGTTGTTCTTTTGTACTAAACGTGACCAGCAAGTTACCTTAGAATCACATTAAAGCTTATTCCTTTTAAAGAAATGTTTAGCTATTTTACATTTTTGAATTTAGCGAACATTATTAGAAATAACAATGGATCTATCGTATATTTAAAATAAGTAAAACCTAAATAAACATATTAATGCGTTTAAAATCTTCCCATTATTTCTATATAGTATTGATAACCTTTACATTATTGTTTTCATTTACTTCTTGTAAAACTGAAACAAAAAAATCAGTAGTTGCTGAAAATGAAAAAACAATATATCCAGATGATGTGATCCCTTTTATGAAAGAATGGAAAATTCTATGTGGTGACGGCAAAAGTTTCAATGATTTAACCAATGTTGAGCACAAAGATTTTTTTTATGTAGAAAACGAAAACAATACAAATTGGGTGGTATACAAAGCACCTAATTCTGGTGTAACCTCTAGAACATCAAGCAACACTAGAACAGAACTGGGTCAAAAAGAAGAATGGAAACCAGATACCGGTGGCAAACTAACCGGTACTTTAAAAGTAAAGCATGTTTCTACTTCTGGAGATGCCCGGGTAGCTGCTTCTTATTCCGTAGTTGTTGGCCAAATTCATGGTACGGAGGGTCATGAAAACGAACCTTTAAAAATTTTCTACAAAAAATTTCCGGGTCATAAAAAAGGTTCCGTTTTTTGGAATTATGAAATAAATACCGAAGGAGATAACGGTAAACGATGGGATTATTCTACCGCAGTTTGGGGCTATGATATGTCGGTTGTCGGAGAAACCCCTACCACTTACCCCCAAGAGCCGGAAGATGGCATTGAATTAAACGAAGAATTTAGTTATGAAATCAATGTCTACAAAGGCATAATGTACCTTACGTTTAAAAGCGACGGACATGAAACCAAAACGTTTACCAAAAGCCTAATACAGACAGACTTTGCAGAATCAACTGATATTCCAGAACAAATATTGACTTTATATACGGCAATAGGGCGTGATGGTGTAGAAAAAAAACATGCCTATGCAGGCGAGTTGCAAAATTTTAAGCAAGGAGCTTACAACCAGACCAACGGTAAAGATCCTGAAGAAAATATTGTTTGGCATACCGGATCAGAGACCTATAACGGAGATATTAAAAAACAATACGAAAACGGTTGTTATACAGAGGTTTGGTTTAAAGACGCTACGGTTGGTGCCGGCACTCCACCGCAACATTAAAAATTTCTCATTGTAGGTTACACAAGGTTAATGGCAGACAAACAATTCTATAAAAATCTTCGCCCCTTTAAAGGTACACTCATTGAACTTTTGGGAGATGACACCTATTTTGTAGATGTACCAAAATCTTGGCACGTTGTTGTTGTAGATATTTTAAACTCTACCAGTGCAGTGAACGCGGGCAATCACCATCAGGTAAATTTAACCGCTACCGGAGCTATTATTTCTGTACTCAATGCCATAAGAAAGGTAAAACGTAGCAATGAAATCCCCTATTTTTTTGGGGGCGATGGCGCTACATTCATAGTACCTTCATCATTGCTTAACAAAATAATTCATGTTCTTGAAAATTATCGCATACATATCAAAAGAAAAATTGAACTAGTTCTACGGGTTGGTGAAATTCCTGTTAGTAATTTAATAGAATCAGAGGTTCAATTAAAAATTGCCAAACATCGGTTAACCGATAAGCTATCTATTCCTATTGTTTTAGGGGACGGATTGAAAGTAGCGGAAAGCATGATAAAATCTTCTTTTAAGGAAGAAGAAACCACAGCATTTGATGAAACACTCTTAAATTTAGAAGGAATGGAATGCCGTTGGGACCAGATACTACCGGACCAACAACAAACTAAAGTAGTATGCTTACTATTAGATGCCTCCTTAGAAAAAGATCAGCGAAATGTGTACAAAAAAGTACTTGCCCAAATGGATGAAGAATTCGGGAAATTTGAAAATAGGCAGCCTATAAAAAGTAACAATCTTAAATTAGACCCAAACCCTACCAAAGTGTGGGAAGAAATGAAAATTAGATTGACTTCCACCAGCTGGATGTATTTTTTTAAAAGTTGGTTAAAAACAAATTTTGGCAGAATTTACTTAAATCTTACAAGTAGTGGAAAACAATATTTAAGTCAAATAGAACAATTGTCTCACACCTTTATGCTAGATGGCATGATCAATACTGTTTTTACTGCAGAACAGAAAAGTATAGATCGTTTCATTGCCTATTTAGATAAAATGGAAAGGGATAAAAAATTGATTTACGGTATTCACGTTACCCATGCATCGGTTATGTCTTGTTATGTACTTGATCGTAGAACCACACATTCTCACTTTGTAGATGGCACAGAGGGCGGTTATACATCTGCGGCCAAAATGTTCAAAATAAAAAAAGAAGGGCCTATCTAATTAGATGTCATGTGAGCATCACCCTTAATTTTCATCTTCAAATTTTATCCCGTCAATTAAAGTAATATTAGAGCAACACATAATTGAGAGGTGTCATTACCTTGTTCATTACTTAAATGAACACATAAAATTATAACGATGATAACAGAAGATAAGAGTAAAGATAAATCACGTTCTACAGGCGGATTACAGAATGACGTTCCACAACATCAAAATATTGCTGACCATAAAAATGAAAATAAAAAGGTTGGCAAACCCGTGAATAATGGCGGCGTAGCTACTGCAAGGTATGATTTACATATAGAAAAGCAATGGTTGGCGGTAAAAGATGAATATTTGGCAAATTTCCCTGAAACAGAGGATTTAGATGCTAATGGCGAGCAAGATAGTTTTGAAGACCTAATAGCTAAAATTGCCAAACGGAGACAAAAATCCACAGAAGATATCCACGCTGAAATAATGAACTGGCCAACAAAAAAATAAAGATGAAGAATATCATATACTTTATAATTGCAGCCTTGATCATAGGTTGGATTTTAGGCTTCGTTGTTTTTAAAATTCTAGGAGCACTTATACACTTACTACTTGTTCTTGCCATTGTACTTTTAATTTATAATTGGCTAAGCAATAAAAAAAGCACTTAGAAAATCTCCCTGTGTTTAAAATGACAGGCACAGATTATCTATAAGTTTTTAAAGCGGTTAGTAAATGCACCACTTCTTATTATTAGTTTTGCATTTTAAAATTGCAGCATGATTTCAGTAGATAATTTAGCCGTAGAATTCAGTGGCACTACCCTATTTAGCGATGTATCATTCGTTATTAACCCAACCGATAAAATTGCCCTTATGGGTAAAAACGGAGCAGGAAAATCAACAATGATGAAAATAGTTGCCGGTGAACAAAAGGGCACAAGAGGCAATGTACGCGTACCTAAAGATACCGTTATTGCTTATTTACCGCAACATCTGCTTACCGAGGACAACTGCACGGTATTTGAAGAAGCTGCCAAGGCGTTTAAGCATGTTTTTGATATGCGGGATGAGATGGAGAGGCTTAATAAAGAATTGGAGACAAGAACAGATTATGAAAGTGATGCCTATATGGGTATCATTGAAAAAGTCTCTGATATTGGTGAAAAATATTATGCGCTTGAAGATGTAAATTATGATGCCGAAGTAGAAAAAGCACTCAAAGGATTAGGTTTTAGACAAGAAGATTTCACAAGACAAACCAATGAGTTCAGTGGTGGATGGCGCATGCGTATAGAACTGGCAAAAATACTATTACAAAAACCAGATTTAATTTTGCTTGATGAGCCTACAAACCACATAGATATTGAATCTGTGATTTGGTTAGAAGATTTCTTATTGAACAAGGCCAATGCCGTAATGGTTATTTCACATGACCGGGCATTTATAGATAATATTACCAATCGTACCATTGAGGTTACCATGGGGCGTATTTATGATTATAAGGCAAACTACTCCCATTACCTACAATTACGTGAAGATCGTAGGGCGCACCAGATCAAGGCATACCAAGAACAACAAAAATTCATTGCGGACAATATGGCATTCATAGAACGCTTTAAAGGAACTTACTCCAAAACCAATCAAGTAAGTTCAAGAGAGCGCATGCTAGAAAAACTGGAGATCATTGAAATAGATGAAATAGATACATCTTCATTAAAGCTTCGTTTCCCTCCTGCCCCACGTTCGGGAGATTATCCTGTTACGGTTACAGATGTTTCAAAAGCATATGATGATCATGTCGTATTTAAAAATGCAAACATGTCTATCTCCAGAGGAGAAAAAGTTTCATTTGTAGGTAGAAACGGTGAAGGTAAATCTACCATGATCAAAGCTATTCTTAATGAAATACCTGTAGAAGGTACTTGCCAACTTGGGCATAATGTTAAGGTAGGTTATTTTGCCCAAAACCAAGCATCGTTATTAGATCCAGACCTTACTATTTTTCAAACGGTAGATGAAGTTGCTTTTGGTGATATTCGCAACCAGATCAAGAATATTTTAGGAAGATTTATGTTCAGTGGCGATGATATCGACAAAAAAGTAAGCATGCTTTCCGGTGGGGAAAAAACAAGGTTGGCAATGGTGAAGTTATTGTTAGAGCCTGTAAATCTTTTAATATTAGATGAGCCAACCAATCATTTAGATCTAAAATCAAAAGATGTTTTAAAAGAAGCTCTTTCTACTTATGATGGTACACTTATTCTGGTTTCTCATGATAGGGATTTTTTACAAGGATTATCTCAAAAAGTATTTGAATTTAAAGAACAACGGGTAATTGAACATTTTGAAACCATTGATGCTTTCTTGGAGAGAAATAGAATAAAAAGTATTGCAGAAATTAACTTGATGAAGTAATCATCTTTTCTCTTTTTTATTTTTTTTAAATTACCGATATAATAGAAATATGTGCAATTGTGCACATATACAATTGTTAGCAGCAAGCATAACAAAAACTATTAAATAAGAGTGAAAAAAATAGGAGTTTTAGGAGGAACGAGTTATCCTTCAACAGTTTTATATTACAAACTACTTAACGAATTATACAACCAAAAAATGGGAGGCTTCCATTCTTGTCCAATGATTCTTCAAAACATCGATTATCATGAAATAAAATCAAGATATAACTCATCAAATGGATGGAATGAAATACCTATTTTATTAAAGCAAGAAATAGAAAGTTTAATTTCATTAAATCCTGATTGTTTAATCATTGCTAATAACACTTTACACAAAGCTTTTGACATTATAAAAGCGGAATTGAATTTACAAATACCAATTTTCCATATCATAGAATTAACAGCAGATTATATCACAAAAAATAATTTGAATCAAATTTTATTACTAGGGACAAAATTTACAATGCAGGATGACTTCTTTAAAGGGTATTTAAAAAAACAAGGAATAAAAGTTATTACACCTTCAAACAAAGAAATGGACGAAATTCAAACTATACAAACCTCATTATCGAAAGGAAACTTTAAAGATGATTATCCCAAATATTTTGAAGACTTGTATCTAAAATACCAAGAATGTGATGGAATAATTCTTGGTTGCACTGAGTTACCTTTAGCTTTTGATTCAATAAAAATTGACCATAAAATCAACACTATTGAATTACAGTGTCAAAAAGCAATTGATTTTATTGTGAATTAAAGCCAGCTGCTAACAAGGTGTATAAAACATAGCTAATAAGTGCTAAACAGAAAGGTTTGTGTATATTTAGAATGTCCGCCAAATTTTCAATTTGGCTTTTAAAAAGAGAAAAATTAAAAACAAAATATAAAAATTCGGCTCTATGTTAGCCCGAAAAGTTAGTGTCTTTTTATACGCTACGTTTCATACACAAGTCCGTTGGCAACAATATTAAAGAACAGAAACCACAAAAAATTAGAATGGAAATTGGAAAAAAAATTAATGTAGATAGAATTGTACCTGCAAGAAGTTTTTACTATATGTACGCATATACAGACGCAGGCAATTTTTTCATTTATTCTCACAGAGATAAAGTGAATTTTTTCGCAACTCATAAAGCAGATGGACTTCCAAAATTTCAAGATAATGTTGTAAAATTAACTTCATTCAAATACTTCAATGAGAAGTCGGAAAAGTGTCCTGAAAAGATTAAAAAAGTAGATTTTGAAAATCCAAATTCAGAAAAAATACTTTTTGGGAGTTGTTTAATTTCTGACCTTGGAGTGAATCACAAAGTGCAAGTTTGGGTAGATAGTCAAGCCAAAAAAATCACATTTCAAGTTGAGGATGCAGGAGAATTCAAAAACAATCTAAATTCTGACATAGAACTACCCGATTTAGCCGAGGAACAACGAATTGCAGATAAAATCAAATTAATTAATGATTTTAAAGCGCAAAACAACCATAAGCTAATTCAACTAATTGAAGAGCAACCCAGTTTTTTTAAAAGACTTATTTCTAAATCTTTTCCTTTTAGCTCATCTCACCTTTCAAAATTATCAAATTCATTAGATTGGAAAGAAACAAGCGAAAACCCTAATATTCAATGGGATATAAATGATATTAAAAAATTTGACAAAAGTTTAGATTGGAGTGTGTTTTCGCAAAATAATCAATGGACTTTAGAAACTTTAAAACAACTTGAAGAAAAGATTGATTGGAGTAGTTTATCTCTAAATACAAGAATAGATTGGCATAAAGTTAGTGAGGTCTATGAGAATAAATTAAACTGGAAAAATTTATCAAAAAATGAAAGTTTTGATTGGTCTAAAGAAAACATAATCAAATACCAATCGAAAATCGATTGGTACAACTTATGTACCAACAATCAAGTTGCTTTTGATTTCTCAATCTTACAACTATTTGAAAACAAAATTGATTGGAATATCATTGCGACAAATCAAGGGAATTGGTGGACCAAAGAGATAATTGAATTTTATAAAAACAAATTACGTTGGCGAAATCTTTTAGTGTATGGAACTTTTTGGAATGAAGAATTAATAGAACACTTTGAAAAAGAAATTGAGAATGATTACGGATTCGCTCAATTAAGTGAAAATCCAAATGTTGATTGGACACTTGAACTTTTAGAAAAATATGAGGACGAGCTTGGTTGGGGTAATTTAGCAGAAAACCCTGGACTTCCTTGGAGTTTTGAGTTAATTGAAAAATATAAAGAAAATTGGAATTGGAGCAATCTTGGGAGCATTGCTTGGAATTTTGAGTTTGCGGATAAACATATAAATGACTTTACAACTATGAATGGGTCTTCCAGTTTGTGGACAAACAAAACAATAATAAGGAATGAAGAATTTTGTATAAAGCATAAAGACATTCTTTTCCCATCTCATAAAGGTAGTGGAATGACTCGTTGGATTGATGCTTCTGCAAATGACGAATTACCTGTCTCTACAAATTTTTTCTATGAATTAAAAGATAATTTAGATTGGGACAGAAACCTATTCTCAATGCTGAAAAGAACGAGAAAATATAATAACCTAATAAAAGATATTGACCTTGAAATTGTTGAGTTTTTTGATGGAATTGAACACTTTTCAAAATAAAATACTGTTGCCAACAATGGTAACCGTTGCACAAGCCTATAATTAGAAATAATCACTATCGATAT